>Ga0307515_10003315_pt1 | contig 34039 bp, 3 predicted proteins | sample 17_EM_MG_FD_194513 | JGI IMG/M metagenome (GOLD analysis project Ga0307515, IMG submission 194513) | Populus trichocarpa ectomycorrhiza microbial communities from riparian zone in the Pacific Northwest, United States - 17_EM | ecosystem: Host-associated > Plants > Roots > Unclassified | place...
GCGTAGTTAAGGTGTTTAGGCCATTTCTTATTCCTAATACGTCGTTAACCTAGTATATAGTGTAGAGATATTATACCTCCTTTATTGCCTTATAAATAGCCTTAGCTTATTATATAATAGAGGGAAATAGTAAAGAATTATTAGTTATTTAAGGGTAGGCGCTAAAGACTAGTAATATAGGTACAAGTCTATTTAGGCCAGCGGAATTATTAATAGCTTTAATAGCTATTTATAAGGTAAGTTCTTCGCTAGTATCCTTTAGTTTTAAAGAGATAATCTTATATACGCGGCGTAATGGCGCGTAGTATTATTTTACTTTTTTAATACTATTATATGCCTTAATAGGGACTTCCTTAACCTTAATTGCTATTGCCTTTATCTATTATCGGAACTCCGTAGATAAGAAGTTCTTTCCTATATTATAGACGATTTAATTAGGGGGTCCTAGGTAGATATTAATCTAGCATAATTATAGGGTATCCTATACGTTCCTAGCTAATATATTCTTTAAAAAACGTGCGGCTTAGAAGGAGGTTAAGAAGTTAATAACTTAAAGTACTGACTTGCCGCTAAGATATATAACGTTAACAATAATATAGAAGTTAAAGTTATAGTTATCTTTAAGGGTAAACTTAAATTGGCTAGGGGACTTCTAGTTTATTTAGTAGTAGTAGTAGTACTTTATAAGATACTTAATTGCCTTAATCTTAACTTTATAGCCTACTTACTAAAGAACCCTAAGCAATTAATAAACGGATAGGTGGCTAAAATAACGGTATAGTTAGCGTAACTCTAACTTAGTTAAATGGCTCTAAGTAATACTCCTTTTTGGTTATTAAAGGAGCAGTTAAGGGTAACCCTACTTACGTATAATAGGCACCTAATTGTCTCCCTACACGAGCATATTCTTAAGGTTATTAAGTTTAACGCCTAATTTATCTATATCCCTAATATAGAATAGAAATGAAGTGTTTGCGGGAATAATATAGAAAGTGATATATTCTAAGGGGGTTTAGACCCTAATTATGCCGAAAGAGATTGCGGTATCCTTACTAAAACGTATTATATATTGGCCTACCGTTAATTAGTTAATCTAGATAGAAGTATTAAGTTATTAAAGGGCTCGAACTTAAGGTTCTCCTACTATAGATACTCCTGCGGCTCTAGTATCTGGTATAATACTATAGAAGATATTCGCCAAGTATTTGTTATTAAAGAAGAATATAAAGCTCTCCTTTAGCTTATTAAAGATATCTAACTTTATAGTAAAATAGAGCGTAGATTAGTTATTAAGAATAGTAACGGTTTATATACTATCTACCTTACTATACTTAATAAAGTATTGGTTGAGTAAGTACTCCTTAATTTCTATATCTATAAGGAACTATTCGGCCTTATTAACCTTACCCTTAAGATCTTTTACGCCTTTATATTAAACTAGGAAGCTTTAAAAGTAGGCTATAGTAACCTTATAATTTCCGACGTTTCTTATACTTTGGCGAAACTTATTATATACCTCCTTTTGCTTATTAAAAGAATGCCTAGTTAACTAGTAATTTGGTTTTTTATAAATATAGCACTTTTTTTAGCGATTATTTTAAAATAAACCTCTATAAGGACCTCTACCTTTACCTTATAGTTATTAATTATACCCTCTACCGTATTGCCTACCCCGGCCACTATATATTCGATTAGTCTAGTTATAATTATATTAGTTAGGCGGGTTAATTAAAGTAGGTTAGAGTTAGGCGTTAAATTGCTATACTTCTTAAGAGCGTAGAGCGGTGCTAATAGAAGATCTTAATTAAGTATATACTCCTTTATAAGTGTTTATAGGATTAAAGAGAGTAAGGTTATATTCTTTAATACCTTAGCATACGCTAATAACTTAATTATATAGGCTAAAGTCCTCTTAATATAATTCGGATAAACTATACTAAATTATTTAAAGTTAATTAAAGAGCTTTTAAAGATAATTAAGCTAAGGGACACCTGGGTTTATAGTAATAATCCTTAAAAAGGTAGTCTCTCTCTATTTTAATATATACTACTACTTATTCTCTTCTGTTTTAAAGTGGTATCTTAACTTATATATTATGCGGTTAAAATTATATCCTTTTCCTGCTAAATAATTATAATAGAAGGTACTAGCTTGGCCCTTAAGCATAACGGAATAGGCGTTATGGTATTAATTAAACTCTATTCTTACCTTCTGGTAATAGTTATAGAAGATATATAGTTTTGAATTAAGAATATTATATAATTCTTTACTAAACTTCTTCTTCTAATCTAAATAGAGCTTCGCAAGCTCTATAAGCAATTTTAAACTGCCTCCGATTTAAGATTAAGATGGAGGAAGTAGGGGTTATATTATAGGCTATAGTGGGGACGTAGGTCTGGTTAGTAGAGTCTAAAGATTATTAAATTGCAAAGCAATGGGATCTTATACCTGCTCTTGTTAGGATATAGTATCTAATATTAAGGTTATAGGTTAAATTAGATACAGAGGAGTTAAAGGCGGAGGTAGGTTTATCTTTAGAGGTATATTACTTAGGTTTTATTATAAGTTAAGCTTCCTTATAGTGCGTAGTTAGTGCTTAATCTCTTATAGAGTTTATTTGTACTCTTCTTTTACGTTAATAACCTGCTCCTAAATGTTGTCTCTAATAGTACCCCCGTCCTTAGGGATAAATACTTTATTCTCCTAAAGGAAGTTATGGAAGTCTTATATAATATCCTTGTTTATAGGGGCCTATATTTCCTTTGTCTATCTAATAAAGTCCTCCTTTATACATTCCTATAGCGCAGTATTATTATATTTACTGTCCTTATAATATGCTATATGGTGTAATAAAAATCCATTTAAGTCTTGTTTATTAGCGTTTATAAGGTTAATTATAGCTTTATTTTATGTCTTTAGGTTAATATTTTCCTTATACTTCTTTAGGTAGGTTAATACTATAGTAGGTATAAAATTAACGGGGTGTCGTACGTTAAAGGTAGGTAGGATTTTCGGTTTTATAGGATCTTGTAGGTTTGCTGTTAAAAGGTAGGCAATTTAAGATGTTGTTTAACGTGTTTTGGACGTCGTTTAACGCGTTTTAGATATTAACTTAGGACTCTAGGTTTAGTGACACTTCTGACCTAAAGTACTTAACTAAATCTTTATAAACGCGGTTATTCTGCGTAATAGACGCAACTTGGTATCTCCTAGTACTTAGTAATACTTCTATTACTAGTTTTCCGTAAGTTTAAGGTAGTATAGTATCGCCGGGATCTATTCTATATAAGCGCATATGGCACCCCTATATAAGACTATCTCTTCTATTCGAAAACCTAGCTGCTCTATAATTAACTATATATTTAACTACTAATTAGTGTTAGTTATATAGGGTGACTTACCAATAATAACTACTTAAGTAGGTTATAGTAATGTTGGTTAATAAAGCTTATTAATTAGAATAAGGGAGGGCGAGGAACCTAAGGCTCCTCACTACGCTAGTGCCGCGGCGACACGTAATGGCAACTTGCCTTATTCCTGATAAGAACAAACTTATAAAAAATATAGTAGCGGCCCTACGTAATTAGAAAGCTCGCTATTAGCTAAAAAAGATTAAGAAATTACTCCGCTATAATAAGTTAGAATATAGTATTATTAATAAATAAATCTACTTCCGCTAATATCTTTTTATTCCTAATACCCTAGACCTCTACCTAAAAGTTACCTATCGCTCTTATAGTAGCGGCCCCGCTAGTTACCCTAGCTAGGTTAAAACTCTTAACCTCTTAAACCAAATATATTAGTGGCTAGGAATCTCCCAGTTTATAGCTACCTTTGTTAAAAACTATACCCTATACTTTCGCACTAAAACCCCCTATTCTGCCCCACCCGATTTCCTAAAGCTACTAAAATTACCTACCTACCCGTAGACCAATATCTTAATTAACTATATTATAACACTACTAGTATACTAACACTACGGTAAGGTATATAAATATATTCTTATTATTATAGACCGCCTAACTAAAATATAACACCTTATTTTAGTAATAGAACTCTTAATAAAGGAGCTAGTTAATAGCTTTATTAATAACGTATATAAGCTCCATAGTGCACTAAGTATAATTATCTCCAATTACGGTATATAATTTATTAGCGACTTTTAGTAATAACTAAGTAAACGCCTTAAGACAATTTTATAATTAAGTTTAGCCTAATACCTAAAAACGGACGGCTAAACTAAAATTATTAACGCTGCCGTAAATAAATACCTCTATGCTTTTATTAGCTTTATATAGAATAACTAGGTTAACTACCTACCGCTTACTAAGTTTGCTATAAATAACTAAGTTAATAAAAGTATAGGCATCTCCCCATTTTTTATAAACTATAGCTTTAACCCTCGCCTTAAAATTAAGCCTGCTAGCCCCTACCTACTAATACTATTAGTATAAGCAAAGAAGGAGTTTTTCCGCGTAGACTTTATGGCCAACCGCTTTAAGCGGATATTAATATAGCTTAAGGCCCTAGCCCGGATTTTATAGTAACGCTATAAAAATAATGCTAATACCTATAGGGATAAGAGCGCGTTATTCTATAAAGGCGATATAGTTATAGTTAGCTTAGAAAATATAAAGATAAATAAACCTAAGAAGAAATGGGATAATAAATAGGATGGCCTATACCCCATACTTGTAGTATACTAAAGGGTAGTTATAGTAGACCTCCTAAACCATATCTAAGTAAATAAATCCTTTTATATATTTAAGGTCCGCCTTTAGGCTGCTAAAGAGATACCTAGTTAAGCAAATATTAATACTATAGAGCGCCGTAATATATAAGAACAAATAATAGAGAAAAATAATAACGGTAATATAGAAGACAAATAGGAGTTTAAGAAAATCCTTAATATATATAATAAAGACCCCTAGGGCCTAACTTATAAGATTAAATAAAAATATTATAAGGACACAACCTAGCAGCTAAAGGAAGACCTAAAAGGTTATAAATAAGCTATATAGCGCTTTTATAAGCAACACCCTAAAAAGCTAGGACCTCTAGACTAGGTATAAAATAAGAAAAAGTTATACTAAGGTCGCGGCCGACTACTATATTAAAATTTGTAGTGGTTAAGATGTTATAAAACTTTAACCAGCGGTCAAAGTTATCTAATTAGCTAAATTCTTACTAAAAAACGCCACGCGGATTAATTTAGGTGGCGGTATAGAGTTCTACTAACCTTACTCACTAAATTAACTAATTAGGATTTTTTATGCCCAGTATAGAAAATCGCCATTAGCTTGGTTAAGGGTGGTAAGTAGAATTAATATCTTTATAGTAAAAAATAGGCAACCCTATATACTGCCTATTTTTAAGTTATCTATTTAGTTTAGGGACTAAACTATCTAGAGGAGAGGAGTACTGTTACGGCACTAACCTAACGTATACTGTTTTATACTATCTTATACTATTTCCTACTATTAACTAGCCCACCACTAGTGACTTAGCGGCTAGCCCTACTATTTATATACAATACCCCCTTTCTACCTTCTTCCCCTCTTTATACTATAACGTAGTTATTTAGTCTACTTTATTATAGCACTATGACATTAACCTAGAGATATAGAACACTAATATAACTAACCTTAAAGATATTAATTAGTAAGACTTAAACGGATTTTTATTATACTATATAGCATACTATAAAGACAGCGAATATAATAACACTATACTATAGTACTATATAAGGGAGGACTTTATTAAATAGATAAAGGGAATATAGACTCCTATAAAGAAGGACATTATATAAAACTTCTATAACTTCTTATAGGAGTATAGAGTGTTTATACCTATAGACAAGGGTACTATTAAAGATAATATTTAGGAGTAGGTTATTAATGCAAAAGAAGAGTATAAATGGACTCTAAGAGATTAAGCACTAACTACGCACTATAAGGAAGCTTAACTTATAATAGAATATAAGTAATATACCTCTAGAAACGAATCTACCTCTGCCTTTAACTCCTCTATATCTAATTTAACCTATAACTTTAACGTTAGATACTATACCCTAACAAAAGTAGGCATAGGATCCCATTGCTTCGCAATTTAATAGCCTTTAAACTCTACCGACTAGACTTATATCCCTACTATAGCCTATAATATAACTCCTACCTCCTCTATCTTAATCTTAAATTAAAGGTAGTTTAAAATTACTTATAGAGCTTACGAGGCTCTATTTAGATTAGGAGAAGAAATTTAGCAGGGAATTATATAATATTATTAATTCGAAATTGCGTATCTTTTATAATTATTACTAGAAGGTAGGAATAGAGTCTAATTAATACTATAACGCCTATTCTGTTATGCTTAAGGGCCAAGCTAGTACCTTCTATTATAATTATTTAGTAGGAAAAGGATATAATTTTAACCGCATAATATATAAGTTAAAATACCACTTTAAAATAGAAGAGAATAAGTAGCAATATATATTAGAATAGAGAGAGGCTACCTTTTTAAGGATAATTGCTATAAACCTAGGTGTCCCTTAGCTTAATTATCTTTAAAAGCTCTTTAATTAACTTTAGACGATTTAGTATAGCTTATCTAAATTATATTAAGAGGATTTTAGCCAATATAATTAAGTTATTAGTACATACTAAGGCGTTAAAGAATATAACCTTACTCTCTTTAATCCTATAAATACTTATAAAGGAGTATATACTTAATTAAGATCTTCTATTAGCACTGCTCTACGCTTTTAAGAAGTATAGTAATTTAACGCCTAACTCTAACCTACTTTAATTAACCTGGCCAACCTAGCCGACTAATATAATTATAACTAGACTAATTAAATATATAGTGGCCGTAGTAGGCAATATAGTAAAGGGTACAATTAATAACTATAAGGTAAAGGTAGAGGTCCTTATAGAGGCTTATTCCAAAGTAATTACTAAAAAAAGTACTACGTTTATAAGAAGCTAAATTACTAGTTAACTAGGCACTTTCTTAATAAGTAAAAGGGGGTATATAATAAGTTTCGCCAAAGTATAAGAAATATTAGAAATTATAAGGTTATTATAGCCTACTTTTAAAGCTTCCTAGTTTAATATAAAGGTATAAAAGACCTTAAGGATAAGGTTAATAAGGCCGAATAGCTCCTTATAAATATAGAAATTAAAAACCACTCCCCTAACTAATACTTTACTAAGTATAGTAAGGTAAATAGTATATAAACTGTCGCTATTCTTAATAACTAATCTACGCTCTATTCTATTATAAAGTTAGATATCTTTAATAAGCCCAAAGAGAGTTCCGCGTTCTCCTTTAATAATAAATACTTAGCAAATATCTTCTATAGTATTATGCCAAATACTAGAGCCGTAGGAGTATTTATAGTAGGAGAACCTTAAGTTTGAGCCCTTTAGTAGCTTAATAACTCTATTTAGATTAACTATTTAACGGCAGGCTAATATACAATTCGTTTTAGTAAGGGTACTATAATCTCTCTTAGTATAATTAGGGTCTAAACCCCCTTAGGGTATATTAATTTCTACGTTATTCCCACAAGTACCTTAATTTTATTTTATATTAAAGATATAGATAAATTAGGCATTAAGTTTAATAACCTTAAAAATATACTTATTTAGGGAGATAATTAGGTGCCTATTATACGCAAGTAGGGTTACCCCTAGTTACTTCTTTATTAACTAGAAAGGAGTATTACTATTAGGGCGCAAAGAGACTTTAGGGAAGATTTAAAGGAACAATATAAATTCTATCTAAATCTAAGGGTATATAGCTCTCGCTAAGAACAAGACGTTACGTAAAGAAGAGAAAGGAATAATAAGAGAATTATATAATTAAATAGTTAGGGGCTTGGTGGTTAATGCGTGCGTATATACGCACGCAGTCTTTAACGGACTTTAGTAGAATTTAACATAATTTAGTTAAAGCGTTAGAATTTATTTATTAAGTGTTTTACTAAGACATTCCTACTATAACTAGGCTAATCCCGTTATAGCACTCCCCCTTTTAGCTAAAGGTCTAAATAATTTAATTTTTAGTTAAGACTTATAACTTATCGCGTGTTGTATTTTCGCGTTAGGTGGTGGTATAAGGTTTTTACTAGTTCTAATCGTTAAGTAGGCCAATTAGGATTTTCTATACCCAGTATAAAAAATCGCTATTAGCTTAGTTAAGGCGGTAAGCTAAACCAATATCTTTATAGTAGGTCTTAGTAAGGCAAATCTAACTAATTAGATAACTTTAACCGCTAGTTAAATATAACAAAGCCTTATAGGAAGTACTACGGTAGACTTATTAATAGGCTAGGTATATAGGTAAACAAGAAGTCAACAATGTAATAATAACTAGTAGAGTAGTTGCCCAATAGATTAACTTTAATTATATTTTAAGATTTACTATAAAGAAGAGAAACTATCTATAGAGACCATACGTCCTTAAATACTTAACTCCTCCCTATAGTAAAGGTTAAGTATATTAGTACGTTAGTACGTTAGTATATTACGTTCCCACATTCCGAACTTATAACGTAACTAGCCATATAACTTAGCTACCCCTTATTTTATAGCTTAACTAGTTCTAGTGCCTCCTATACTATCTTAACTAACCTATTTATATCCCTTCTTAGTAGTCGTACTACTGCTAATATAAGGTCTGTAACACTATCCCCCTCTTCTTTATATTTATCCTTAAAGATATTTCCTATCTCTAAGTTATTTATTAGAGGTATGACATTTCTATCTTTAATTTAATAACTTTTATTATTTCTAATACCTCCTATTAAATCCTCTACGTCTAATCGTGGTAACTAGCTAGTAACGTTATTCTATTGCTTGGTAAAGTTATACTATCCTATTTTTATTATGCAGAGAAGAAGTTAGTATACGTTATAATTACGTCTCTGTTTGGTTACCAACCTTCTTTATATACTAAGTGTACGCGAGCGAATATACGGTCGTCCGATAATGTTTAATCCATCTCTAGCGCTAAATATATATATCTTATTATTCTTTATAACCGTCTAGTTCCTTATCTAATTTGTCCTAGGGTTATATATATTAGTAGTAGCTAAAAGACTAAAGAGTAAGCTAGCCGAGGCCCTTATTAAAGTTTAACGTTATTCTAATAAGGCGTCTTAGGCTCTAAAAGCTTAACTAGATACTTATACTCGTTTAAGCCGTCTAGTAGAGGTTTATAAAAAGGTGCGCTTAAAAGAGCTACGTTTAGTAAAGTAAGGTTTATCTAAACTTAAGGCTAAGGAGGCTAAAAAGAATTTTAATTAAGTTAAGGTGGAAACAGCTTATACGCCGGTAGTAGATCCCTTAGATATTCCGGTTTATCTATTTCCTTTAACTAATCCTTTTATCTTTAGCTCCTTCTTAATATTACCTAACCCATTTTCTTCTAATACTCCTATACCTTTCCTATAGTGTTTTTTAAGTTCTATAGTAGTTCCTAGGTAGTCTTATTATAGCCTATCCACTTAACCTTATACTATGTTTTATTATTAATATCTTTATAACTAACAATCTTTAAAACTTACTATTTGTCTTCTTCTTATCCTTTATATATATCTACTTTATAAATTAGTGGCTTAATATTTCTGTGTGCTAGTTCTAGTATTGTAATATACTATATAGGGTAGATCTTTATCTTAGCTAATAGGTTTAACTTAAATATAACTAGTGAAATTCTTTACGTAATTTTAAAAGGTCCTAGTCTAACGTAGTTTAACCTCTTAGTCGTTAACTCTTAAATTTTTTATATAATAGCTATACTTTATCCCCCTCCTTAAGATCTAGTCCCTTAGATCTCCTAGCGTTATAGTACCTTTTTATTCTTTTTTATACTTTTTTATACTAATTCTATAAGGTCTATATAAAGATTTATTAATATCTTTATTCTTTCTTTAGCTATACTACTTATTTTCTTCGCTTGCCGTAGTAATAATAATATTCTTAGTTTGTATCTATAGTTTACCTTAAATAGTAATATGCCTATTCCTTTTTATGGTGTTATATATTAAACTAGCGGCTCTTAGATAATATAGCTCTTTTACGTCCTTTTATTTGCTTAGTTCTATCCTATAGTTCTTTAGGCAACTCCACATAGCTCTGTCCTTCTACAATAACTAGGGGCACTCTACTTAGGTCTACTGCAACAGTTAAAGGATCAATTCTATTATTAACACAGTAGAAGTACAAGCGGCTATTAAAGCGCTCCATTTCGGTTATACGCATAAGCTAAAACACATCCTTATAGTTTTTGATAGCCCTAAGATAGTAGGAATGTATCTACTTCCCAACTTCGTTCCTATTGCCGTTAAGAAGAAGGTTATAATCTTAAATTACCGCTAAAGAATCCCATTGCCGTCTACCCAGAAGAGCATTAAATAAGGCGCTAGCAGCTATAAGTTCGACTGCAGTAGGGAAGCGGTATAGGATTACGCCGTAAAGATTGGTATATCCAGATGGCGTACGGGGCGGCGCTTTTAAGTCTTAGTATACATCTGCCAGCTCTACCCAGGTTTCTCCTTCCGTAACCTTAAGGTTATTATAATTGTCCTAAATACTAATAAACTATAGTAGTATCGTTCGCCGGGTCCCAGTTAAAGGTCCTTTTACTCTATAAGGAAGGTAAGGCATAGTTATACGCATATCTCCTTTCTTATATAGCTAAGCTACCCAGTCAGTTGCATATTTCTCTACATCCTTAGCGGTCTAGTTATAGTCTAAGATTTTATACACAAATCTATCGCCCTTAGTTAATCCTTACGCTTTAAAATCTGCCCACTATAATTCTAAATAATGATATATGCCGGGTAGGATAATTGTGCAGTTATCCTTAGCCTTATTATCCAGAGAAACGCTTTTTTAGATTATATCGGCACCACGTCTACTTTTAAGGAGTAAGGGAATATTAACGTTAATATGGCGGAACGCTGTAGAGTCTCCTTTAACCGCGAATTTTATATAATAAGGGTAGGAAATAAGTTGCTACCAACTATTAGGCCTAAGAGCGCAATAGAGACGATAATACTAAGGATCCTATCTTATTAGCTATTAGTAAAGACCATAGACCATTATTCTTAACTAGCTATAATTTAGCCGCCTATTAATTAGATGCTGATAATGGCAGTATATACGCATTTCCTCATTAATTATTATTAAGATGCTAGAATCCTACTACCATCTAAATACGTTAAAAATAACGGATCCTTCTCGCTGCTATACTTCTTAGTCTTCTAGTAATATTATTTAATTAAGTAAAGCCTCTCTATTATAGGAAAACCTTAGCGCTAAGTTATAAATAAACTTATATAGTCCTAAGGAATTGGACGGAACTAGAGGTCTATAAGCCTTTCTAAACTAAGAGTATATAGTAGAATCGGTCTTTATAGTGCTAAGGTGGTTATAAGCGTAATATATTAAACGGAGTCTGTAACACAGTGCGGTATAGTTTAAACCTTTTATCGCCAAACCCATACGTCCTTCTATTGCTTAAATATGTATTTAGCAGACCTTATATATCTCCAGATTAGAACTAGCCGCCCTATACCAGCTACGCAAGAGCTTTATAACCTCTATTAGTTCGATTTTAGTAGTTTAATTTAGGGACACCTTAAGATGCGCTAGCACATTATCCTTATAGTCGCACCCTCGTTTTATATAGAGTACTGCCACAGCATCTATAGCCTCCTTAATATACTCCATATTATCTCCCGGCTTAATAATATTCTTATTAAACATTAATTTTATTCCTAGCCCTCCTACTTCTAGGTAAGTAATTATTAGCCCCCTTCTTAGATTCCTTTTTAATAAAGATACTGGTAGCCGTGGGGGCGAGCCAATAGGCGTTCTAGCTGCGAGAATGCTCTTGTTTATGGATAATAAAGGCGAGTTAACTAATATAGGCAATCCTTATTGGGACGGACTTGGTATAATACTAACGCCTCCTCCTTAAACAGGTGTTAATAGCTAAAAGGCTAAGGGATTTATTATGTTAGAAGCATGCTATAAATGTATTTACAGTATAAGAGCTAAGCTCTCTCCTACTTATCTAATTCCGATATTAGTAACCTCTAGTCCCATAGTAGTTAGTCTCCTACTTCTTAGCGGTAGGTCCTTATTTGGAATAAGGAAGCCAGTTAAGTGTCTTCCTAAACTATACTTATTTACTACCTAGTCTAATATTGCCCTTCCTAACATCTTAGATGCAAGCGCAAAATCAGTTAGCTATAGTTAAGTAGTGTTCTTAATACCACGTCCTAGATATTCGAGCCTATTAATTAGAGCTTTATTAACTCTTACTATAACTTTAAAAAGTAGGTATATTATAAGCTTTTAGACGGCGGAGAGGAAGTTATAGAAGATTGCGTATTTTAGCGGTCCGTTAAGAACATCTTATCCCTAGGCCTTTTAGATGGTTTCTCTAGCTTCATTATATCGGTTTCTCTAATCTTTAGCCATTTTACTAACGTTAGAGATGTCCTTAAAGATTAATATAAATGCATCCTTTCCTAGAGATGCTTATAGTCTATTATCTTAGTTAATAAAATTAACTAATATACTAGCCGCATCTGCGTAGTTTTCTCGTAAGAGCAAAATCTCGTCACAGATTTAGATAAGCACTGCTTAACGCTAATTAACCGCGAAGCCTCTGACTTCCGTTAGGACGTTATTAATCTATTACTTAGCTCCTTTATAGAGGACTAGTAGTCTGCTAGATAAAGATATAATAAGTATACCGTTATTCTTAATTCTATTTAGTTTATACTTTAGCTAATTATAACTATCTCTAAGGTTTATTAAAGGCAAAAAGGTAAAGTTCTAAATAGGGTTTCCTAATCTAAATAGTCTACTAAATTTAGGTAGCGGTGTAGAGTTTTACTAGCTCTGATCGTTAAATAGACCAATTATAATTTTCTATACCCGGCATAGAAAATCACTATTAGCTTAGTAAAGGCGGTAAGCGGAACTAACATCTTTACAGTAAACAATACTAGATAGTTATTCGCAAACATTCTACTACCCTTACCTTACTATTAATACGTATTAGATTCCTAACTAAAAAAAGCAAATAAGAACATATAATAGAGAGAGCTTTAGGAAATACAGCAAAATAAAAGGATTATACGGCTATTATCTACATCCCCTCCCCCACCGCAGAACTTAACTGTCCCCTAGTTAAATATTTCGTACTTAGTTCTATTAAACAATCTTTCTAAAACGCGCACTTCTTAAACTATACGGCGTTGCGATACTAGTAGATTTTATATGTCTTTCTTAGGCTCTGGCTCTACTATTATTTCTTATAGCATAATTCTGCCTAACTAGTTAAGCCAATCTTCCTAGTAGACTTTAGATATCTATTATTAATAGAACCTCTTTAATCTATTTCCTAGAGTTTAATTACGGAACAGTATACCATTAAGATCCTTAATTAAGTACCATCCTTTATAAGGGTGACTCTTACGTACATAGAATAGGCCCAGCCACTTTAGATCTAACTTATAACTGCTAGAATAGTCTTACTTAAGCTACGTGTTATAAAGTATAACTATATCCCTAACCTTAAATACGTCCTAGCAAATATAGCGAATATTATTAAAATATTCTTTATTTACCTCTCTTAGTCGTCTTATACGCGTAATAGCCTCTTATATATCTACGTCTCTTTAGTTAAACTACTTTACACAAAGTGCTAGCAGCTCTATAATAGTCTGGACTATTTGCCAGGGCAGCGTTTACTAAGTAGGTATATAGAGTTTAATAAAAAGGACATGCTTATATCCATATATAACTCTCGCTAGCGTTATTCCTATAGGTCGCTTAATGGTTATTCTATCTACCTATAAAACAGTATAGAGATTATCCAGCTATAAGCTATCCATCTTTACCAAAGCGTCTACTATAGGCTTATATCCTCGCTCTATTAAGCCTTATCCCTATAGATAATATACGGAAGCCATAACCCTTTTAATGTTATAGAGCTCTACGAGCGCAGCGGTTACATTAGCATTTTCTCTACCACCATCTATAGAAAGCTGTCCAAATACTCCCATCTACAGATGACGTCTTTATAGAGAAACTTCGCCACGCTTTTTATATCCTTTTTCTAAAGGGCTTAAGCTTCCACCTATCTAGATATATATTCTTAAGCAGTAGCTAGGTATCAGAAACTAAGACGAGTTATTAACATAAACGTAATATCTACAGTCACTCAGTGCTATAAAATGAACTCCTATATAGGGTGTATTACTTCTTCTTTTTATCCTAGCTGTTGTCCCTAGCATTATAGGCATAACTTAACATACTATAATATCTAATCCTATAGTCCTAGCCACCAATATTAATTTAAGACTCTTTAATATATTCCTTTTTATCTATAATATCCACTCTAATTATAAAGGTTCTTAATAATCTCTTACTAAGTATTTTCGTTATTAATTACCCTTTACATTAGCACATTTTTTAACTATTAGTAGAAGAGCTATTAATTGCGCACTAGGAATTTTAGCGTATATCATTTAAACTTTTTAAATTCTTTAGTATTCATTTCTTCTAAATATTGTAATATTACTAGCTATTTCGTAATTTTCTAAGACTCCCCTAAATATAAGTCTTCCAGTGGCAAATCCACCTCTATTTTAACTAGGCTAGCCGTATATTCTAAAGCACTTAGCTTATAATTAATAAACTCTTTAATATCCTTAGTTGGCTTATTAGGTCGTTCGCTATTTAATAGCCGTCGTAATAGTCTATTAGCTAGGCTATTCTTCTTCCCTAGTATATACCTAACATTAAAGTCCTATAACTGGATCTATACTAGCCATTATATTATTAAGGCTCCTAGTAAATCAGTAGCAGTACAATTTAGTTGTGCAACTAAGGTATTTGTATCCATCTTAACCGTAAAGCGGACGCCATATAGGTATACTCGACACTTCTTTAATATATACAGCAATACCCAATATTTAAGCTTTCCTAAATCGTACTTCTACTCCGCTTAAGACTAGATACCGCTCTTATATTAACATAGGTAGCGATAACCTTATATATCCAGTTATATAAGACCGCATCCCTACCCATTCTTATATCCGTTAACGGCGAGAATAATTAGCCTAGCCTCCTTACTATAATCCAGTTAAACTAACGTAGGTGCGGTAGTGATTGCATACTTTAGAGTCTTTATAGCGGCTATTTACTCTATACCCCATACGAACGGAACGTTCACTTATAGCAATTGGAAGATTAGCTCTGCCTTTATTACGAAGTCTTCTACCCATATTTAGTAATACATAACAACTCCTATAAATGCTTAGGTAGATATAACATCTTTATAGTCTCTCTAGTAAATAATCTTTATAACTTTTAACTCTTCCGGATATCGCCCCTTTCTATTATAGCGGTAACTAACCACTATAATCTTGTTCTTGCAGAAATAAGACTTTATACCTAAGATTGTATACCTAGCTTGTTCTAAATCTGCAAGTACTCCGTCTAGCTATATAATGTGTTCCAGAATATATCTGCGCATGCCTAGAAGGCTTTCTTCTCCATTATACATTATCTATAGTCCTTTTACTATAATATTATCCAGAAATGGTAAGGCATAGTATAGGATATGTCGCTCTAAAATCTTAGTAATTATTCTTATAAACTAGGCTACTAAATTCGTTCCTTTTATAGGTACTATTGTTTATTATAGAAGTCCCAAAGGTATTATAAAGGCCGTTAGGTTCCTGCTTTCTATATCTAGCTCTAATTAGTTATATCTAGAGAAGAAGTTAACTAGGGATATAACCTTACACCCCACAAACTCCTTAGAAAACTCATTAGCATATAGCAGCAGATTTACATCCCTAATAGTCACTTAGTTGATATTTATCACCATATTAATTAGCTGGTACTTCTTATATTCCTTTTTACTTATAAGAAACTATAGATTCCTATATAGGCTTTTGTAATATTCTAGAGTCCCTTAAGCTAGTTATTCTTGTAATATATTTATTACTTCCCCTCGCAGAGCTCTTAGTATAGGGAAGTTTAGCACTTACTATACTTTATACAGTATAGTCTTAATCTTTAATAGTAGAGTTACGTCTCTACTAATACAACCCATCTTAGAGAACTCCCATGCTAAAGCTTCTTCTTAGTTAAACAATATAGCCTTAAAGATTTCTCATTCTCTTGGCTAGAGGTCCCCTACAATTACACACTCTAATTATTTTAGCTTTAGCTATATACCGCGGGCCAGCTTAGTATACTATGGCTTAAGGAAATAATTATATGGACTAAGGGGCAACCCTTAAATAAACGCCTTTTGCTAACGCAAGGCCACTTCTCGCCACTCTATTATTTCTCCTATAACCGTTCTGTCTAGTGCTGACGAATTAACTAGGCGGACTTTCTCTGCCTTTTATTTATATATAGTTGCTATACTTATAGCGTTCTATTAGGCCTTACTCCTATAGCCTTTTATTTATATTATAAATAGATCCATTATCTTTAATATTCAATATATAAGGGATCTAGCCTTCGCTTTAAATACTGGCTTTTACCTTCCTCCCAAGTACTTCTTTAGGACTTCCTTTAACGTTTTACTATTAAGCTCTCTCCATTTAGCGTTATACTCTTTTTCCCGTTAATTGCCCTATTTAGCGGATATCTAAAATAGTAAACGTCCTTATTAAAGTCGCACCTTATTTCCCTCCTCTCCGTTCTTAGCGTCCTCTTTATCCTAATACGCCGGGTTATAAGTAACCCCAGATATAATCCTAACGGTTGTACTAGTTACACGTTTCCCAAACTACTATCTATATTAATTTCTTTATCTAGTCTAAGGAACATTACGTCCTTATAGGATATTAAGAACCTTATTTTAACTCCGCTATCTTCTAATTAAATAATATAAGATACCTAGCCTATTATAGTTTGCTATGTTACTAGTCTAGCCCTTACTAACTATAGCTTACCAAGTATTACCTTATGCGACATTTCTCCCACAGTAATAAAAGTCGTAGATATTAAGACGTCCCCTATAACTATAGGGGCTACATATACTAACCCTATAAACTTAGACTAAGTCCTATTTATAGACGTTAGACGTACGCCCTATAACTATAGGGGCAGACTTAATATTAGCAAGCCGTATTATAGAGCCACACTTTCCTTAATAAGGTTAAGCTCCGCTCTAGAGTTAATTAAGCACTTAACCCTTTTATCTCCTATCTATACTTCCACCTTTAGATATTATCGTTAAAACTAGGTAAATTCTGCTTCCCGTTTAAGCTAGTTTACCTCCGCAGTTATTAGGCTAGCTTAATTAGCATAAAATATTAGGTACGCCAACAATATAGATACCTTAACGCCCTCTTACTTTTGTTAGTAAGGCTCTATAAAAAATAGCAAAAGAGGCTTAAAGAATAACCTTATGACTTTAGGTATATACACAAGGCAGTTACTAATAGTAACTTTAATAGTTTTTAACAAGATCTTATCCGCCATTACGGTTAGGCTTAGGACGTTTCCTTTTAGTATATCTATTATCCTAACTAGCTTTAGTCGCGGTGCTTTAGCAGTCACAATTACTTCCGTTCCTTACTCTACTTCTCTTTTTAGCTATTTAGTATAGTCTATTTCGTTAGTCTCCTTATTATTTACTAGTAATTAGGGAGCCTACCGCTATAGTTATAGTACGATTTAAATATATCCTCCTAGTCTTATATTTTAAACTATTACTAGTTATAAACCAGTCAGTTTTAGAGGTAGTTTTATTACCCTTATGTCTCCTTTTAGCTTCCTAAGATCGTATAACCGTATTATAGGCTATAACTGGGTTGCTACTCCTACTGGATTAATATATACTAACTCTACTTAATATATATCTTCCCAGGACCCGCCAAGCTTTTCTTCGCTTTTAGCGCCATTACTTTCTATAAGCTCTACTAAGGACGCATTTAATTAGATGCCTATTACCGTCGCATTAGGATTAATATTCGCATTCTACCTTAGCTAGTCTTTAAGAAACTAAATTTAATTATTACTTAGTAAATACGGGAGTAGATTTCCTAGGCGCTAACGTATTCTAATATAGATTTAGTTATTCTTATTTATATGTAGGAACCCCTAGCTAACTAGTTCTTTAAGCTCTAGGCATTAGTTAATAAAATAATAAGGGCCTCTATATCTATAATACGTCTTAGCTTATACCTAGTATACACTAAAGTTTCCTAGTCCTTTATACCTTCCTAGGCCTAGCTTATATCGCTCTTATAGCGCCCCCTTATAGGACGGTAGTAGTCCGTTATTATTTATTACCAGTTATAGACCTACTTATTCTTAATACACTAATACCTTATTTAGGAGCTATATATACCATATTAGGTCTTAGCAAATCCTATTAAGGAATATTATTAAAGATATAATGCTTGCCAATTCAACTATCCTAAGATTAAGCTTCCAGAGTTAACTAGTAAGGTTCTCCAGCTTAGGGTCTGTCTCTTAGGTTATTTAACGGGCACTTACTAACTTATTTAGCTAAGAAATTACAGGCAGCTAAAGAGTAGCATCTCTCTAGTTTAATATAGCCGGCTGCTACTTATAGAATTATCTAACTAGCTAATGGAGACCTTACTCCTTAGGGTTTATTATTAATAAGCGGTCTACGCCCTTATAAAATTAAGCCTGTCTTTTACAGCCCTCCTTAGTAGGTAAAAGTTAAAAGACTCTTATCTATCCGGGTCAGCTCCTGTCTTAGTTATAGCATATTTTTAATATTTAAATAGGAGTCCTTTTATAAACCAGTATCCTTATTTACGGTTTTCCAAATTACCAGCTTTAGTAACCTTCTAGGAAATTAGTATAAATTGTCTACAGTACTCATATATACTACTAGGTGGGTTATTCCTACACTACAGTATATACGCTTCCAAGAATTCTACCGTCTTAACTTATTAAAAGTAGTTACTTCCTTAGTAGTCTGTCTAAAGCTTTCCTATAAGTTCTATCCATCTACCAATAATAAACTTAGGTAGACTTTAGATCTAGGTCCCTATCTAATAATTACAATATTCTAGAAGTCCTTAATGCTTCTCCTTATTTATAATACGGTGTTAAATACATAGTTACTTATACTATTCAATAAATTGCAATATGTTTTATCCCGTAAAGTAAAAAGTCCCTAAAGTCCCTAAAGCTAGTATAGGTTAGGCCATAATATATACCTTATCTTATTTTATTAGTAGTTTATCACAAGGCAATAGACTAGCAGTTTCTCCTAAAATAGGTAAGTTAACCTCTTAGTTCTTATCCTCTCTTTACTAAAGGTTATTAGTTCTAGACGTTACAGAAGTTAGGTCTAGTACTACATCCTCTAAGTTAGGAAAACTTTATAGGTCAGCAGGCTGCCTACTTCTTTCTCCACTATTATTATAGAATAGGCCTAGCATCCCTAGTATTCCCTTTATCGGTCCTATTACCATTACTCTTATAAATTTAAAGAAGGCTTATATAAATGCTAGAAGAATCGTATAAACCGTTATAAATATAGTAAATAAAAAATTAAAGACTTCTTTCTACTGGTCCTAATGCATTATAACCCTCTCTTTTATCCTCCGTCCTGCCGTACCCTATACTTACATTCCCACTCCTAGTCGTTTATTCCGTCTACTATAGGTCTCGGATAACAATCTCCAAAAGTGTTATTAACTTATCTTAATAATAGTAGTGCCTATACGTACGTCGCTAGTAGTTCTATACTCAATTTCCGCACCTATTAGTGACTTAACGGCTTCCGGTAATAGTAACTTAACAGTTTTTAGTCCTTCTGTGGCTGCAGCACGTTCCTATACGTTTCCTATATATATAGCGCTGGACTTCTAATCTAAAGAGCTTACTATTATCCCCACGTGGAATGCCATATATAGTAATATACGCGGTCCCTCTTAGATAGAAAGTCACAGTGCTGTCAAGTCTATCAATCGGTTGTAATCAGTCAGTAGGAATTAGTAGGAAAGCAGTTAGTAAGAAGAGAAGAAAAGAGTATATTTTATATCTGTCGTGCCTATCCGAGTTATTAGAGACTCTAAAGGCTCTAGACCGATCTATATAACTTATAGAAGGCCTAGGCTCTCCTAAAGCTATACCTAATCTAAATGTTAAATCCAGGGGCTAAATTACACCACTATAGTATAAAGTCTAATACGTCTGTTTCTACAATTATATCTAGCTCTAGTTAATATATTTTAAGGATTAGCTCCTAGGTAAATAACTTCTTTTACTTATTTCCCTATGCCTATAGTTTCTCTTTCTTTATAAGTCTAGTAAACGGTTTAATATTCTTTAACTATTATGCTATAAACCTTCTATAGTAGTTGCAAAATCCTAAAAATAACCTTAACTATATTATATTCTCTAGTTCCTGCCAACCTACTATAGCTTTAATTTTCTTTAGGTCTATACTAATATAACCTAGTTTAATAATAAATTTTATAAAATTAGTCTTCCTAGTAAAGAACTTGCATTTCTTAATTGCTACTAGCATCTATTCTTCTTATAGTCTCTTTAAGACCTATTTAACGTGTTCTCCGTATTCTTCCTTAGTTATTAAGTAGATAATAATAATATTAAGGTATGCTATAATAAACTTATTAAGATATTCTCTTAATATATTATTAATTTATTTCTGGAATATTACTAGTATATTTATTAATCCGAATTGTATAACTAATAGTTTATATAGTCCTTCCTTTAATCTAAAAGCTGCCTTTTATTTGTTACCTTCCTTAATTCTAATTTAATAGTACGCCTATCTTAAATCTATCTTTATAAAGATTTGCGCGTTGCTTATTCTATCTTAGATTTTGCTAATTAAGGGTAAAGGATACCTATCCTTCCGAGTGATGCTGTTTAACTATTTATAGTTAATGCATAACCTAAGTTTTCTATTCTTCTTTAGTATAAACAGTATTAGATAACCCGCTAATAACTACAATAGTCTAATATATCTCTTTTATAAGTTCTTTTAGACAAACTCTTTAAGTGCTCTTAACTCTTCTTATATAAGCTTATAGGTTAGAAAGAACCTTAAACTTATTCCTAGTTCTAATTCTATCTTATAGTCCTATACTATATAATTTACCAACTTTTTACTTTCTAAGCTCTATAGCTTCTTGCTATACTTGCAGTATCTCTTTAGTACGTATAATAATCCTTTCTTAGTTTCTTTATATATCGCTCTAACTTAGTCTATTATTATATCTTGCGTTATTAAGTATCTCTAATATTAACTTAACCTATAATCTAATTAATCTTTAAATTATATTTCTATAGCTAAGGTATTTCTAATACTGCCTTATCCTGTCCTAATGGTAGGATATTAAAAGATATCTTAATTTGTCTTCCTTTAATGGTTATCTAAATTAGTCCTATTTTAAGATTAATAATCCCTTCTCTATAGGTAATTAGATCTCCTAAAATTGTAACTAATAAGTAAGATTATTTCTTCTATCTATAAGGTAAACCTATTCTCTTAACTATTGCTAGTAAGATATGGTTCCTTATTGCTTTACTATTTATTAGCGCTTTAAACTGCTAATCTTACTAATTAACTTATAAATTTAGGTGTTGTTTTTAAATTCCTTTAAGGGTCTAAGGCTCTACTACTGGCTCCCTCTAATTTTATAGGCCTTCGCTTTTCCTAACTATTAGCTACTTAATTCTATTATACTTGGCTCGCTTTTTAGCTAATATCTAGTTTACTTTTTACCCTCTATATGCTATAGATATATATTCTTTAGGTATTCCTACTACTATTATCTATCTAGGTATTCTTCTATAAGGAATCTTTTTAGTTAAAGTATTAAGTCTTCTAACTCCTAAACCTCTGTTGGATGCCATCTATGCATATACTTAGTATTTTTATACTATTACTCTTCTGGCGCCTAATATATTCTTATAAAATACTTCTAATTTTTTTCTTTTAGATTTTAGTGCATTTTGTATATATTATCTATATATGCAATCCACGCTAATATATAATGTGCTAGGTGCTTTAAGTTAACTCTTAACTCGTCTTTATTTTTAAGTTTAAACCTCTATCTTGTTAATCTGATTATTATAACTTTATTTATAGGTACTAAGTTTTATCTCTCACTTTTCTAGTCCTCTAATTATTTTTCTAGGTCCTTTAATATTATAATTAAGGCTCCTTTAATATAAGTTATAGCCTTTTCTATAATTGGGTGGTGTTAAATAACTTATTTATCTAGCCACATATAGAAATCTTTCCACTTATTATTATGCCGCTGTCTATACTATTTTTGGTATAGCTATTAGAGTGTATACGGCTTGTCCGTAAGGAAGTATCTTCTTATTACTGCGTTGTAACAGCCTTTTATATATTATTCTTTAAATCTAGTTAGGATTCCTAAATCCTCTTCTTATTTTAGTTCGTTTAACTATTTTACTCTTAGCGTTCCTGCCCTTAGCCTATTAGTAATTCTTTATATAAATACTTTGTCTCTTATACGGCCTATTATACTAAATCTCTTATCTAGTTTCTATTTTTGCTATATAATAATTCTTTATCTAAACTCTTCTATAGTTTCTTTACTTGCTTACCTTATAAGTAGATCCTTAAAGTCTTCTCACTTCTTAATCTTAGTATTAATTTTTCAGTCTTATTACTAAGCCTTACTCGCAATTTCTTTAATAGTTCTTATTCTGTCGCTAAAATATTAATTTTATAAGATTCTTAATCCTAAGCCTGCTTCTTTTTTAAGCTTAGCTCTAGCCTTAGTTTAACTAGGCTTCTTAGGTATTCTTATCTTATCTTAAGAATCTTAAATCTTACTTATCTTACTTTAAGAGTCTTATACCTATAGGAAACTCTATTTTAAGCTTATTCGTATATTACTAAACTAAGCTATTGCTCTACTTTATCGGTTATTATCCGTTATAGGTCCTCAAGCTTATCTTATCCCGTCTTAGGAGTCTTAATTATCTTTTATCTCTTTTTAAGAATCTTAAGCCTATAGCCTTTTACCTTTATTAAGTAATAAGCTAGCACTAGCAGTCGTCTGCTTACTTAATCCCTTTTATTAAATATTTCTCCTTTTATCTTATAGAGTGTTAGTTTTATAAGGTAATATCACGTATTTACAAGTTGTAGACAGTATAATAATTGTTATTATATATATTCCTTGCTTAAAGAAGGGCGAAGAGCTTAAGGCTCCTCGCTACGCTAGTGCCGTAGCAATACGTGACGGCAGCTTGCCTTATATAACGGCAACTTACCTCACCTAACGGCAACTTACCTATATTCCCAACACTAGCAACTCTTCTTTTACGGTTGCCATCTATATATATATACCACTCGACTAGCGTAATAAATATTAATCCTCCTTACTTACTAAGAGTTGTAGGAGAGCCGCTAAGGCGCTAGTAGTAAGCGAGCTAATAGCGATTTTCTATCCCGGGGATGGAAAATCCTAATTAACTGGTTTAAGTTAGGGTCTATAAAATGTTATGCCCCTACTCCCTTTTAACCTAACCTTTAATTCGTATACGTAGAGTATTTATATTAACAAACGTCTTTAGTGCTTTATTTAGGTTCGCCTTTATTATTACATCTACTGGGTTATCTTAGCCATTAATTTATTAAATCTTAAAGAGTTCTTAATGCTTGTAGGATTGCTAAAGTGCTATAATATTAATTATAAGGCGCTTCTCCTTTATAGTACTAAGCTTAATTAAACACTTATAGAGGGAATATAAGTTAGTGTATATAATTATAGGGATAGCGGGAAGTTTAAGTTAATCTATAATTATCTTCAGGTTAGTTCCAATTGTAATTGCTATATTAACTCCGCTAACTATTCTATATATCTCTAACGCTAGAACGCTTTAAGTAATATACTTACTCTTAGTTAAGCTCTAATAGATAAAATTGCTATAGATTATAAAGTTATTCTTCCTAGTAGATTTATTTACGATAATAATCTTATATCTTAACTGGGAGCTAAAGTCTTTATTATTTATAAACAATTTATTAATAAATACAAAGAGCTTAGCGGTGGGAAGATTAATAGGTATATAGAATAGTCCCCAATCGAGATAGTTTATTTACTAGGAAAGACGCTTATTTAGGGCAAAAACGTTATCCTTAGTAGGTTCCTAGTGTTAAGTGGCAATAGAGAGATTAAATAAAGCCTTAAGTTAATAGATAGAAGCAATATAAGCTCCGCGAGCGCGTTGCTGTATATATCCTTAATTTAGAGAATTAACGTTAATAATATTAATCTTCTTACCTTAACCCTTCTGGCGTAAAGCAATAGAATCCTTATTTAGGGAGAGGATACATCTATTAAAGAATAATAGTATTATTAAATTAAGCTTTTCTTTTAGCTTTACTATAAGATTTACCTTTATTAGCTTATCTTCTTTAAGAGCTAAGAATTGGTTGTCTCCTAAAATAATTATATTATTAGTTTATATGCCAATAATCCCAAACGGAGTTTCTATAGTTATAATAAGGAAGTAGGGATTAAATATAGATATAGTTATTAAAGCTTCTCTTTATAGTGCTTGCTATAGGTAGCCTACTAGTAAATTCTTGCCTCTACGATTCCGTATAATAGCTTAAGCATAACCATAATTATATCTTTGGGATATTAGTAGTGAATTTACTCTAAAAGGTGCGCTAATATTAAGCGCTAAAGGTGCGTCTCTAATTAGGTATAGGCCTAAGTAATATCTTATAAATAGACCGCTGTTTTATTCTTTATTAAGGAGGAAGCTAATATAATAATAACTCGTTAACTAGCTCGTTAAATTATAGAGGATTATATAAGAATTATCTCCTTACTATTGTTATTATAACCTTAGATAATAAGCCTTAATTTCTTAAATAGGGCGTTAGTAGCCTTGCCTTTAATTTTATTAACTATCCTTAACTTAAAGATACGAACTTCATTAAACTTAGTAGGGTTATACTTCTTAAATTTAAAGACTACTTTTATAATAAGACTATTAATCTCCTGCTTATTAGATGCTTAGAAAGGAGCTCTAAGGGTTATAATATAACCTTCTTTCTAGAGCTGTTTTACAAGCTTAAAGTTAGTCTTCTCCTTAGCTGTTATAAAGGCCATTAATAACTTAACTCTATTCTTAATGGCGGCGACGAATTACTCTTTAAAATTAATAAAATATTAGCGATTTTATAATTCCTTTAGGCGACCTTTGCTGCGTTATAGTTACAGAACCTCTACTATAATTATATTAGAATTATAGTCGCCTTTTAGAGCACGTTAATTGTAGTTTTTCTTTAGGGCATCCTATAAAGGCTTGGAACTATTATCTTTATAATAAGGCTTAATAACAATTAACCGGAATTAAGTAGGTCCGTAAGGCATCTAAATAGTATAAGTTTAACTATTAATTATAATAAGTTAATATAGGCCTAACTACCCTCCCTTTTTACGCTATACGCGTACCTTAAACTAGAGTAGCAGATTAAATATAGTTAAGGTGTTTAGGCCATTTCTTATTCCTAGTATATTGTTAACCTAGTATATAGCGTAGAGACGTTATACCTCCTTTATTACCTTATAAATAGCCTTAGCTTATTATATAATAGAAGGAAATAGTAAAGAATTATTAGTTATTTAAGGGTAGGCGCTAAAGACTAGTAATATAGGTATAAGTCTATTTAGGCTAGTAGAATTATTAATGGCTTTAACAGCTATTTATAAGGTAAGTTCTTTACTAGCATTCTCTAGTTTTAAAGAGATAATCTTATATACGTGGCGTAATAGCGCGTAATATCGCTTTACTTTTTTAATACTATTATATACCTTAATAGGGACTTCCTTAACCTTAATTGCTATTGCCTTTATCTATTATTAAAACTCTATAGATAAGAAGTTCTTTCCTATATTATAGATAATTTAATTAGGGGGTCCTAGGTAGATATTAATCTAGTATAATTAAAGGGTATTTTATGCGTTTCTAGCTAATATATTCTTTAAGAATTATACGGCTTAAAAGGGGGTTAAGAAGTTAATAACTTAGAGTACTAGCTTACCGCTAAGATATATAACGTTAATAATAATATAAAAGTTAAAGTTATAGTTATCTTTAAGGGTAAACTTAAATTGGCCAGGGGACTTCTAGTTTATTTAGTAGTAATAATAATACTTTATAAGATACTTAATCGCCTTAACCTTAACTTTATAGCCTACTTACTAAAGAACCTTAAGTAATTAGTAAACTAATAGGTAACTAAAACGATGGTATAGTTAGTGTAACTCTAAGTAACACTCTTTTCTAGTTATTAAAGGAGCAGCTAAGGGTAACCCTACTTACGTACAATAGGCACCCGATTATCTCCCTATATAAGTATATTCTTAAGGTTATTAAGCTTAATACCTAATTTATTTATATCTTTAATATAAAATAAAAATAGGGTATTTATAGGAATAACGTAAAAAGTAATATACCCTAAGGGGGTTTAAACCCTAATTATGCTAAGAGAGATTATAGTACCTTTACTAAAACAAATTGTATATTAGCCTGCTATTAATTAGTTAATCTAAATAGAGCTATTAAGCTGCTAGAGAGCTTAAACTTAAGGTTCTCCTACTATAGATACTTCTATAGCTCTAGTATCTAGTATAATACTATAGAAGATATTCGCTAAGTATTTATTATTAAAGGAGAACGCGGAGCTCTCCTTTAGCTTATTAAAGATATCTAACTTTATAATAGAATAGAGCGTAGATTAGTTATTAAAAATAGCAACGGTTTATATACCATTTACCTTACTATACTTAGTGAAGTATTAGTTGGGTAAGTAGTTCTTAATTTCTATATCTATAAGGAGCTATTTAGTCTTATTAACCTCACCCTTAAGATCTTTTACGCCTTTATATTAAACTAGAAAGCTTTAAAAGTAGGCTAAAGTAACCTTATAACTTCCAACGTTTCTTATATTTTAACGGAACTTATTATATACCTCCTTTTACTTATTAAGGGAGTATTTAGTTAACTAGTAATTTGACTTCTTATAAATATAGCACTTTTTTTAGTAATTACTTTGAAATAAACCTCTACGAGGACCTTTATAATTACCTTATAGTTAACGTTAATTATACCCTTTACCGTATTCCCTACCACGGCTACTATATATTCGGTTAATTTAGTTATAATTATATTAGTTAGGAATGCTTAGTTAGGTAAGGCTTTTAGTATAGAACTGTTAAGATTCTTATATTTATATCGCAGTACCTATAGCGGAGCGTAGCTTAGTATATACTCCTTTAAATATATTTATAGGTTTATATAACGCTAAGTTATACTTAAGAACGCTATAGTAGGCTAAGATAACCTGGTCCCTTAGACTATTCTTATTTTAGTAAGTTTTGGTAAGGCTATATTAAATTTCCTAAAGTTTATTAAAGAGTAGTTAAAGGTACTTTAAACAAGTCTTTATTAAGTTAGAAGCGATAACTCTTTAGAATATAGTCTCCCGCTATTTAGATATATAAAGTTAGCAATTCTTATTAGTTTTAAAGTAGGCTTTAGTAAGCTAAAGTATTATATTAAAGCTATAGTTTCTACCCGTAATATAGTTATAATAAAATATTACCGCCTGTCCCTTTAATATAATAGAGAAAGCGTAGTAGTACTAGTGGCATTAAATTTTAACCTTATTATAACAGTTATAGAAGACCTATAGTTTTACTCCGAGCATATTATATAATTCTCCTTTAAACTTCTTTTCTTCATCTAAATATACCTTTATTAAATTTATAACTTCTTATAATAGGGGCTTACCGGTTAGCTAGAGTAGAGGAGTTAAAGGTAGTAAAGGTAGAGGAAGAGTACCTCTAGGTAGGAGAGTACCTCTAGGTAGGAAAGTACCCCTAGGTAGAAGAGTAGCGTTTTAGGGGTTTTATTCCAAATTAAAGTTACCTTTTAAAGAATATAGGTTGGTTCTAGGTTTCCGTAGTTAACGTATAATTTTAGCTTCCGTCTATACTAATTCTTCTATATTAATAATAACGGCCTAAATATTGCTAGCAATTAGGTTACCGTTTTTAGTAATATATACCCTATTCCTATAAAGGAAGTCTTAAAAATCCTAAACAATATTAATATTACTAAGTGCCTAGGTGTTAGCGGTCTATCCTATAAAATCCTCCTTAAAATATTCCCACAGCTATAGATTGGCGTAGTGTTTACTTTAGTAAAATATAATATAGTATAGGAGAAAGCTATTAACTTGTTTTACGGTATAAGTTATTATATTAAAGGTAAATTTATCCTAATTTTTATTAATAAGTTTCGCGTATAAAGCTACCCCTAGTAGTAAGGAGTCTTCTTAGTCATTTAAGGTAGGCGTAGCTATGTTTTTAGGGGGAGGGAAGTATTATTAGGGTAGGGATTATCGTTTAGTACGCGTTTGTTATTTAGTACGCGTTTATAATATATATTTGCAATTATAGAGCTTAGGACTAGTTCTAGCCTTAAATTATAAAGACTTATAAAGCGTATTATTCTATATAATAGATATAAGAATCTATAATCTAGAAAAGGCTTAGAACTAGTTCTGGCCTTTAAATCCTTAGATTTATAGAAGAGTTCTATTTAAGGTTTAGGACCAGTTCTAACCTTAAAAAACAGCTTCCTCTGGCATGAGTAGCACTAGTATAGTGGTTTATCTCTTCTTAGTAGAATACCTAGCTGTTCTATGGTATAACAGTAAAGTTAACTACTAATTAGTATTGGTTTTATAAGGTAATATTACGTATTTATAAGTTATAGATAGTATAATAATAATTATTATATATCTTCCTTGCTTAAGGAAGGGCGAAGAGCTTAAAGCTCCTCGCCACGCTAGTGCCGCGGCGACACGTGACGGCAGCTTGCCTTACATAACGGCAACTTACCTTACCTAACAGCAACTTGCCTATATTCCTAATATAAAGTAATAGATATTATATCTAATAGTGTTATAATTTCTATTACTAATCCTTATTCTATAGAGGTTTTAGTTTCTACTTCTATTATAACTATTCTAAGGTCTATATACTCCTAGTAAGCTACCTTTATTACCTTATCGTCTATAAATGTTTTGCCTATATTAAATTTATTATCCTTAATATCTAATTTATATAATAGTTTGTTAGTTTCTCTAAACTCTAATAATTTTAACTCTTATGGCCAATAGCTTACGCCGTACTTAGCATCTTTATAAATTTAGTATATATTATTATAACAAAATATAAAACTCTTAATTAAATATTCTTTGGTTCCTTATAGTATACTATTATCCCTCTATACGTATATATCTTCTACTAGTTTAGTTCCCTTTACCATATAGTAACTCTAACCATCTTTATAGCTTTTGGCGAAATAACCCTATTTTCCGCAATTTATATAAGCTCTATCTTTAAACTATTTTTCCTATTATAGAGTCCGCCTAAACATCTTCTACTACTAAGATCCCTAGTTTGGCCTTTGCTTCTTAGACCTTTAATTACTTAATCCTTATCTTCTAGGTTTCTATAGTCGTTTACTCTATCTCTTATAGGCTTCTTTAGTACTACTTAGGTCTATTAGCTCTACGCCATACTATAGTTTTTAACTTTAACTTTATTATTGTATACTCTACGCCTTATATAACTATAGAACTCTATCCTAACCTCTCTTAGTCTACTCTCTTTAGTAGATCCTGTTATTAATTTTAATTACTTAGTTAATTAAATCCCTAAGAGTATCCGTATCTTTTATTAGGATAATTACGTCCTAGACTTTTACTTTAAGTCCTTACTTATACTATACTATAAGCGCCTTATTATTCTATTTAACTTATATTAATAATGTTTAAAACTACATCGTATACTTAATTACTAAAGTCCTTTATATTAGGTTTTAAAGCTTTCTCTCTACTATTATAGTTACCTCCGGGTCTCTAAATATTTATAATAATTTTTCCGCGAACCCGTTCTAACTTAAGAATATATATTATACCTCCTAGTTAGTGGTTAATATACTATATTCCTATACTTCTATTAAGTAAGGCTTAAAATATTTAAGCGCTCTTCCCGTTAAAAATAATCCTACGTAAGCGACTTAATCTATAGGCGTTCCTAGCTTCACTCCTTCCTACGTAACCTTAAAGTGCATTTATATAAGAAATCCTTTAAGCTTTAACTTCTCTTCTAAGAATTGTTTAATTAAGGGTAACTTAACCTTTACTGCTCCTATTCTATTAATCCTTTCTTTAAGTATCTTATTGTTGTCTGTTAATCGGTTAACTATTTCCTATAGCTATCTAATAGTAACTAGTTGCGAGTTAGTGTTTATTATATTAGTGTCGTTACCTAATCCTAATGTAGTTACTATCGTTAACAGTGTTATAGTGGCTGCTTTTAGTGGTATATTATTTAACTTTATTAATACTATAACCTTAGTAGTAAATATATAACAAAGCCTTATAAGAAATACTACGGTAGACTTGTTAATAGGCTAGGTATATAGGTAAATAAGAAGTTAATAATGTAATAATAACTGGTGGAGTGGTTGCTTAATAAATTAACTCTAATTATATTTTAAGATTTACTATAAAGAAGAGAAACTATCTATAGAGACTATACGTCCTTAAATACTTAACTCCTCCCTATAGTAAAGGTTAAGTACATTAGTACGTTAGTATGTCAGTACGTCGCGTTCCCACGTTCCCACGTTCTAAACTTATAATATAACTAGCCATGTAACTTAGCTACCTTTTATCCTATAGCTCGACTGGTTCTAGCGCCTCCTATACTATCTTAACTAACCCATTTATATCCCTTTTTAGTAGTCGTACTACTGCCGATATAAGGTCCGTAATATCTTATATCTTATATAACTATATTATAAACGTTATAATATATTTTAAGTTCTTATTATTATTATATATATATTTATATTGGGCGGTAATTATTTGCCTTTATATTATATCTATCTAGCTAAAGTAGGCCGCGAAGAATGGTCCTTATAAAATTCTTTTACTAAGGATAGCTTATTAGCCTTAATTTAGTTATAGGTTTCCTAGGTTTATATTTTATATCCTTTTTACTTAATAAAAAGTTTAAATTATTTAGATTATATTTTCTATTATATATTATTAATTAAGTTAATAAAGTAAGAACTATTACCGTTATTAACAATTATAGAAGGTAGTAGTGACACTTTATAAGTTATAGGTTTACCTTTTAAGGATTATAATAAGTTTATATAAAACGTTAAATATATTTTTATCTTAGTTAGTAGTTTAAGCTTATAAGTATACGGGCTTAATTTCTTCTTAATTTAGTATAGGCCTATAAACTTCTAGTCTAGTTTCTTTAAGAGTTATTAAGTTTTTAGGTTTTATATATTTAGGTAAACTATATTACTTTCCTTAAAGTCCTATATAAGGGCTTATTCTTTATTTATATGCTATTTCTATACTATTTAAGCGTACGCTAATTTACTTTATAATAGCTCCGTTAACTACTTTATTTAATTAATAAAGTTATACGCGTTAATTAGTCAAATACTTTTAATTATAGGTCCTATTATATTAATTATAGGTTATAGTTTAAATTTAAGTTAAGGGTTTTATCCGCAGGTTACGTAAAATAGTATTACACCTATTAATTTATTTCTTATATTATTCGCAGTAAACTTAGTTAAAGGTAGCTACTTTTCCCAGTTATTTTATAGGTAGAAGCAGTATATTTATAGGTATTATTCTATAATTACGTTTACAATTTTAGTTTAACCATTTATCTTTAGATAAAATATAATTAAGAGTTATATTTATATACTTAATTATTTATATAAGGCCTACTAAAAGTCTAAAACGAACTAGCTTTTATAGTTAGATATTATTAAATTAGGAAGTCCGTATAGCTTAAAAACGTACTTAATAAAATATTTAGCTACTAATATTGTATTAATTAAGTCTATAGAAATTATATATTATATTTTTATAAAATAGTTAATAACTACTATAACATTTATAAACCTATTACTGTTAGGCAGATTAACTATAAAGTTAATTAAGATATCTTGCTATTTTTATATTAGAATTGGTAATGGTTAAAGTACTCCTTACTTCTTTATATAAGAGGTCTTCCTATATACGTATATTTTGTATACTTAAATATATTTTTATATATAGTTGTGCATTATAAGCTAATAATATACTTATTAAATAATCTTATAGGTCTTTATATAGCTAGGATGCCCTACTATAAGGGAATTATATATAAATTTAAGTATTTTAAATTATAAGGGTTTGGAATTCGGGACTATTATTTTCTATTAATAGTATAACCAATTATTACGGATTTCCCATTTAGTAAGTGTAATATCCTTATATTACCGTTTCTCTATTTAAATTACTTTTATTATATCTACTATTTAGGGGTTATTTTAATTTTTATATTCTATTAATTTATTAATTTTTATATCCTATTTATTAATTTCTAATTTATTCTTTGTTGGTATGACTTTTACAATATGCAGAATATATATATTACAATAATATGTACTATACGGTGTTATAGATAGATAGATGATTAATTCCCTAAGATCTACGCGTCGTAAGAGGTAAGGCTTATCGCGTATTCTCCTATAACCTCTATTAACCAATCACGATTTTCTATACCCGGCATGGAAAATTGCTATTAGCTCGCTTACCACTAGCGCCTTAGCCGCCCTTATGATGTGTCCAATACTTCTAGCTACACTAGGAATACTTTAGAAAACGTAAAAATCCAGTATCCTACAATTATACAATTCAAAAATCTATATACGCACTTCTCCTTCCTTCCTACCTTACTATTATAGTATAGGTTATAATAGTACCAGATAGTGTTATAGGTATAGGCAGATTGCTATAGGTTGCCGCAGACTGCCGTAGATTGCTATAGATTGCGGTTACGTAACACAGGGATCGTATACACCCTCTTTGCTATATTTACACGTTAATTAACTAGGTCGCTAATATAGTGCGTTTTACCTATTCCACTATTTTTAACTTAATTTAGTTTATATTAATAAGTCGCTTAAAAGCTAATAATAGTTTGCTTTTAGTCATAGCGTCTATAAGGTTACTGTCTCCATCAATCTATTTAACTTCCGCTATTTTACGTCTTTTATATAACTGGCGTAGGCACATAACATTAATTATAAGTCTCTTCTCTTATGTAGTTCCTAGTTTAACAAGGCATTTATAAATTAACTTAGAATTAGTGTAAAGAATAAGCGGGAGGCTAATATTAAATTGCAATTTAACTGTGGCTTTAATTGCAGCGCTAATATTAAAACTAATTATAAAAATCACAGTATAATATCTTAACAACTACTTAATAATAACTTCGAAAACTAATAATATAGCAAAAGCCGTAATAGCAGCGAAACCAGCCCAAAACCACTTAATAAAGCAACCCGATATCGGAATCCTATTCCCCGCACCAAGAAACCCTATAAAACCACGTCGCCCCCATCTAGAGCATGGGGGACGACGGAGGGGCGTAGGCTTCCCGCTAGAGTTATAAGAGTCGTAACGCGCGGGAACCGAACCACGAACCAGGTGGGCAATAACGCAAAAAGGACAGCTGCCAGTAATGGTAAAAACTAAAGGAAACACTTAAATAAATTAAAGACGATCTTATAAAAGAGGAGGAAGAAACTCTACGGCACTAGATACTTACCTCTATTTAAGAGGCAATATAGTATATTAAAGCCCTCTTAACGCGTCTAGTCCCCTAGATAACCCAAGAATAAGAGACTAGAGCCTAGCTTAACCAAATTAAAGCTAGTATTAAGAAAATCTAAAAAGAAACGCGTAAAGGAGGACCCCTAGGCCTAGGAGTTCCCCTAGTATAGGTCTAAACCTAGGCAGCCGTCACTGCGTAGGCGGCCCGCACAGTAAACGTAGTTGCGGCACTATAGAGAGCAAGTGTACGCGTCC
>Ga0307515_10003316_pt1 | contig 34030 bp, 3 predicted proteins | sample 17_EM_MG_FD_194513 | JGI IMG/M metagenome (GOLD analysis project Ga0307515, IMG submission 194513) | Populus trichocarpa ectomycorrhiza microbial communities from riparian zone in the Pacific Northwest, United States - 17_EM | ecosystem: Host-associated > Plants > Roots > Unclassified | place...
AAGCTCCCTTATAGTAAGCTTCCTTACGGTAAGCTCCCTTATAGTAAGCTTCCTTACGGTAAGCTCCCTTATAGTAAGCTTCCTTACGGTAAGCTCCCTTATAGTAAGCTTCCTTACGGTAAGCTCCCTTATAGTAAGCTCCCTTATGGCAAGCCCCCTTATAGCAAGCTCCCTTATAGCAAGCTCCGACTACGGCTACACTACTACCCGTTTTGGCTGTTAATTAGGAGTAAATTAAGAAGTTTAGGAGTATACTATAGGCTAAATGTATAGAGATATGTAGTTGTTATAAGGAGTAGTGGTTCTAAATAGGTATAGCTACGGAGGGTAATAATATAGGTGTATATAAAGCCTGTATTAAGGATGCTAATAGCCTTAAATATTTAACCCTTTCTCTCCTATTTGGTAAAAGTAATGGGCTTAATCTGGGGCCTATTCCTGGCTTCCTACCTATACTTACCGCGGTAGAGGAGCTTCTAATTACGCGCGTATACGTTTATCTATAAGTCGTGCGTATACGCAGCTAGTAATATCGCTATACTGGCCACGTCTGCTACTTTAGCTAGAATACACTAAAGACTTAGAGGTAGCTACTACGGCTACCTACTAAACTCGATATACTAGTCGTAAGGCCTATAGTAGTAGAGGGTAGTAAATACCTAGGTTGGCGGTTTACTAAGCGGTATACTATAAGGCGCTCTACTATAGTATAGTGGCTTTACTTTTTAAAGGTCAATTATCCTAATTATTACGACGTTAAAATATATAGTACCCGGCTTACTAGCTTACCCAAAAATGGCTCTATATTAGATTAACTACCTTATATTAATAAGTTGGAGTCTAATTTTAGTAGCCTAACAGCTTACCCTACTGCTCCTATATAACGTCCTCCTGCTATTAATCCTCTGCCTACTAAGCTTAGTAGTAATATACTAGACGGCGAATTTAATAACGATATACTAGATACTTTAGTTCCTAATCTAGTGCCTAACCTTAGTAAATTAGAGCTTTTAGGTTGCAAGGTTTAATACTAATAAGACCTATAAGCGGGCCTAGAGGTTCCTACTGTGTAATAAACACCTCTCTCTAAGCGATTAGCTAGTTTTATTATACGCGGCGCCTTTTCTACCCTATTTCCTTATAGCAAAGCCGATTTTAATATACTGCGAAGCCGTACGGTTACCCTAGCTACATACGCTAAGCATATGCTTAAGTATTAGGACAGTTGGTTTGACCGCTACCCCTTATTTCGCTACTATATATTTAATCGGATTATAAAAGAGTAAGCCCTTAACGCCACCCGTTTCCTTTACGGCCGATTAAATAAGAATAGTCTGTCTTTAGATAAGCTTAGTAATATTATAAATGGTAATAGGGGTAGCTAGTTATTAAATAAGATTGTACGGTATATATAGAGCCTTAAGGGCACTAGACCTTACTGGAGGTAGAAAAGAAATAAGCTTACGGCTTATACTAAGAATATTAAGAGTAGGTCTCTATTCTTTACACTTAGCGCTGCTAATCTATATTAGTATAATCTACACTTTTATATACCTCTATTTAACAAATATAAGGCCGCTAATAAGGCTTAGCGCTACCGGATTACTTCTTAAAATCTTAATAATAATCCGTATATTGCTGCTTACTAGTTATATTGCTGCTTTAATCTGTTTAGGAAGTACGTGCTTATAGGCCTATTTAATAGCACTGACTTTTAGTCCTAATATAAGTAGTAGGTATAAGGTAGCGGCTATATATATAGCTTCTTATAGAGTTTAACAGCCCTAAGGCTAGATCCGTTAGCTATTAAATTAAGGGCGGCTTTTACTAAGTACTGGGCTACTTTTATATCTATAATTAATTTTAATTAATCTAGGCCTCTTAATCTCTAATATCCTTCTGCTCTAAGCTATAAAGAACAACTTAATACTAGTAAGCTTCTTACTGCCTACCTTAATTAATTTCAACGGCACCGTAATTGCACCAAATCTTACTGCTTAAGATTAAAGAAAGGCTCCACTAAAGTAAAGGAGTGCCGCTTCTATTTTCTACGGTCTCTCTATAATAAGGCTACTGTATTAAAGGATTAAAATCTATATTACTGAACGTTCTGTCTATAGCGTAATAATAAGCTTCTTAATGGTTATAATGCAGATATAATATTAGCGTGGATGGCGAATATTAATACGTTACCCGCTATAAACATATTAGTAATAGTTAACTATATAGGCAAATATTGTAGTAAGGAAGAAAAGAAGTTAACTTCCTACTAGGAGTTACTCTAATTAGTATAGCCGCACGCCAATAGCCTTTATACCTTTAGTTTAGTTATAGTTAAGTTTATAAATAAGCTTATTGCCAAACGCAATTAGTTAACGTAGGAGGTATACTATTTACTTCTTAATATTCCCCTTTATAAAGGCTCTAGGAATATAGTAACTTTAGACTATCGCTAGTAGGATAATTAAAGCGCTATATATAAGCTTAATAATGGGCAACTAAGAGGGTGCTGACTGTCTAACTATAATAAATATAAGCGCCGCCTAGATAGGGTAGAAGATATTACTTTCCTTAATTTTCTACTCTATTTTAATTACTTAATTTATAAGCGTTGGCTAAGAGCAAAGCTTTAAGTTATATTATACTTTCCGTAATATAACGGCGATTATTTCTATCTGTAGTATTCTAAGTTCTGCCGTATAAAGCTTATTCTTTATTACCCATAGAGGGAATATAAGGAAGTAGCTACTTATACTAATAGATTTAGGGCCCCTAATTATATGGCTTCCTATTAGGCTTATATTAACTCTTATTAGCACCCACCTAACTACTTCTGTAATCGGAAACTAGAAGAAGGTCGCGAAACTACTAATAATATTAATAAGTTTAAGGGCGATTTCGCAGACAACTTAGAGCTATATTAGTCCTTTAAGGCCCTATATGCCCGCGTTTAAAATACTAATGGAGTTAAACTTAAGGATTTTAATAGGCTTAGTAATAGGAAGCTTAATTATAACTACAACTAGAGTACGTATTGGGGTACGTACCTATAGCTTAATAAGAGGACTTATTAGTAGGAAGTATGGCTATAGCCTCTACTATAGAGCCGCCTATCTTAAATAGTAACTCCGTCCTCCTTATAACTAGGTTAGCGTTATATCTATAATATCGTAGTTAATTATTATAGGCAGATCCAAGCGGGCCTTAGCCCCCCCCCCTACTGCGGATTAATATTAATGGAGAGGTAGAAATTGGTAAATTATATCTTATTACTGTCCTCTCTACTACGCTCTATAATATAGCAAGGGCTAATAATAAGCTGTCGCTATTAGCTTAAGCTGCCCCTATTAAGGTAGCTGCTTTTAGTATTAATGGCAGAACTATATATAATCTATTAAGGTTGCCAGTAAATCGTCCGTTTAAGAAATTGCCTACTACTAGTCTTATACCTTTATAATAAGCTTTTAAGGATATTTACTATCTTATCCTTAACGAGAAATCTATAATTAGGTAAGTATATCTAGCCTAAATTAATTACCGCCTTTATTAGATTTACCCTACGCGTAATAATAACTACTTTAAAGGCTTAAATATCTTGCTAGTAGGCAATTTCTATTAGCTTCCCCCTATAGGTTAGGCGGCCTTATATAGTAATCTACCTACTAGGACGTTAGAGCTCGCTAGCTATAGAAAAGGAGCCTATAAGGCGATTAACTGAACAGCTATCCTAGATTAAGTTATGCGGTAGGGCGGTAATAATGCTAAGAGCTTTATATTTAGGACCGCCCTTATAGAGCTACGTAGTAATTCTATAAGTAATTTAACCTAAAAGCTTCTTTTAACTAGGTATAAGCAGGGTCTATCCACCGATAAGGTTATAGGCTTTAATAACGTAATTCGGCTATATGGTATACGCGCTGCTATAGGTAAGTATAATGCTATTTAGCTTCGCGACCTTTTACAGCTAGTAGTAGCTATTAAGTTAGTTAATACTAGTGTAAGTGTGCGGAAAGTTACTCCTAATTAATACGATACTATAGAGAATCTAGCCCTATATATTGGCGCGAAAGTAATATTAATATAGAATATCTGGGTTAAACTAGGCTTAGTAAACGGTACTACTAGTATAGTTAAAGATATTATATAGAAGGGACACGGGGATATTAAAAAGGATTAGCCTTAGTTACTACTAATTATAGTAGATAGGTATAATAGACTTACTCTATTTACTCGGCAGGATAGTAAGAAAGTCGTCCCTATATTTTCTATACTTCGTAAGTAGGAGGGTATAAGAGGCTTTTACTTACGGCGTTAATTTCTAATTACTCTAGCTTTTACTTTTACCGTATATAAAAGCTAGGGCCTAATACTTAACTAGGTAGTTTTAAATATTAAGGAAAAGAATAAGACAGCCGGGCTAACCTATATAGCAATTTTATAAGTTAAGAAGCTTTTAGGGCTTATGTTTAAACGTAGGTTTAATATAAAATAATTTTAGTTATCTATAAGTAAGACTAAAGAGGTATAATAAGAAGATCTCATACGGAGGCAGCAGTAATTATTTATAAACGATTTTTCCTAATTAGGAAATTTTATACTGGCTTAAAGGTAAGCGGAGAATATAGTATTTATCTTGGTTTCCTACCTTTTAAATAGCTTAACCGCGAAATCTAATTTTCTAAATTTTAACCCCCCTATCTATTCTACCTTCTTACCACTTTTAGAGCTATTAGATATACATATAATAGTATATAGGGTAAATTAGCAGTATTACCAGATCAATATTGCTGCTGTCTATAGCGTTAATTAATTTTTTAAAATTTTTTAAAATTTTTTAAAGGGCGGAAATATTACTTATATAAGGAGTTATGTGACCTCTAAGAATATATACTACTTAGGACCGCATATTAGCAGCCACGACTTCTCTACACTATAGTTAAGATTTTATATATACTGTACCTAGAGCTACTTAAAATAACTATTACTTATAAATCTGCCGATTTATAAATTAAAAATTAGACGTAGTTAGAGCTGTTAGTAGGGGTTATTAATTGCGCTCCCTATAATAAAATCCGATTAATAAATAAACTAATAAATTAAATTAAAAGTTTAGAACGTCTAAATAAGGTTTTACGAAGACGCTAGCTAAACCCTAACCTAGATCCTTCCTAACCTATTAAATTTTAAAAATAATAACCTTTACCAAATTAAAATTTATCCTTATCCTTAATGGGCCATCTAATTGGATTTAATGGTTCTTTATTATTTAAGATATAGCTAAAATTAACGAGGTATAGTAGTATATTGACCTATCTAAGAAGAAAGACAATCTTCTAAAGCTAGAACTACTAAGTTGGCCTATATTAAGGGATATACTACCTATAGCTATATTAATAGTAAAGCCAGACCCAAATTAGCTTACTACCTATAATTAGTTCTACGCTAAATATAAGGATAATCTACGCGTATACTAGAAGTAAAAACAGGCTATAAACGATATTAATAACTATATTGTTTATACTATATTAGTAGCTTACCTTTTACTTATTAATAGCCTTAGTAGTTAGTTACATTAAATATTTAAGGCGTCTGTACTACTGTAGTAGCTACTATAGTGACAGAGATACCCCATATTTTGGTAAGTAATTAAATTTATCTTATACGAGAATCTTATGCTTATTAGCACTTACTAAATTACATACTTATAGGGCCTCCTCCTATCTATAAATACTCCCTTCTTTATACCTTTTTTTCTTCTTTTCTTCCTCCTTATAAGAGCTGGAGGTGCTTTAATACTCCTTAGTCTCTATTAAGGGATTTATTAGTTAATATAGTAATATAGATAGCATTAGACGAGGAGACGGGTAAGAAAGAAAATAGGAAGGACGGAGGAGCCTCTAGTAGGTATTAGTTAAGTAATATTAATAGCTATATTATGGCTGCCTAATCTCCTATACTCGTAGGCCTCCTCTTATCTATAAATACTCCCTCCTCTATACCTTTCTCTTTTCTTTTCTTCTTTCTTATAAGAGCTAGTAGTTCTCTAATACTCCTTTTTAGTCCCTATTAAGGGATCTATTAGTGTAACGGGACTAGCCTAGTTATAGTAGGAATATCTTAGTAAAACACTTGATAGATAAATTCTAACGCTTTAATCAAAATCTGCTAGATTAATTAAATTACCGAAGTCCGTTAAAGTCCGCGTGCGTATATACGCACGCATTAACCACTAAGCCCCTAACTATTTAATTATATAATTCTCTTATTATTCCTTTCTCTTTTTTATATAACGTCTTGTTCTTAGTAAGAGCTATATACCCTTAGATTTAGATAGAATTTATATCATTCCTTTAAATCTTCCCTAAAATCTCTTCGCGCCCTTATATTACGTTACGTTAATACTAATACCCTTAAAATAGTAAACGAACTTAAATCCGCCACGTTAACTATTATGGCCCTAGTTAGGGAATAAATAACTATAATATAACAGTTCTTTATAGATGCCTTAGCCTAGCAACAAACTATATTAAAAGCTTAGTATTATAATAATAAATTCAATTTACCGCCCGTCCTAGTCCCCCTAGTGGGTCCACGCAGGCTAATACCTTCTATAGGAAAAACTCTATCTTAGAGAAAACCCAGTCGCGGGCCGTGCTGGAGAGACGACAGCGTTCCGATATCGGGGCGCCAGCGGCTCGCCTTCTACCTAGCACCAAGTCTGCATATTAAGCCAACTAACCGCGCTTCGCGGACAATCTTACACTGCCCCTTCTTTCCTTATCCTTCTTCCCTTATCCTTTTTGCTAGTCCTTTTACCAGTCCTTTTACTAGTCCTTTTGCTAGTCCTTTTGCCAGTCCTTTTACCAATCCTTTAGGCTTTAAAAGGGCTAGTATCCACTTATATCCTCTACATCCATTTCCTTTATAGCCCGGAACTAGGTTAGGGCACCTAACTACACTAGCTATTTTATAGCCGCTTAGGCACTTCTTTTATTGCTTAGGACGTCTTAAAGACATTTAGAAGTGCATTGTGCTATAAAGTCTACCCTTTAGTATTGTAGACACTGAAATAGTATATAGTGTACTATCTACCTTATCCAGCCACATTTACACTATAGGAGAATCTCTGGTACTCTAACGGATACAAGCTATATATTAAACCCTATTACTTCTATACGAAGAAGAAATAGTGTTATAGCCTCTACTTTTATTAAGCCTTTATATAGCGGGATTATGGGTTTCCCCCACGGGGTCCTCCACGTAGTTTCTGTGCGATCTTTAGCCTTCGCTTACCACCGTCGGCGCTATTCTAGGTCCGCCCATTTTGCGATAAGGGTAGTCGCTCGCCAGCGGTGCTGGTGACCTCCTATACGGTAGCGGCGCTCCGTCTGCGCTCTGCCAGCGTTCCGCTGGCTACGCCTACGGGGGTTCATTGCAGCTCTCCGCTCTGTATAGTCCTTCTAATATACGAGGAAGCCCTATATCTTGTTCTTACGATCCCTTACGCGGTCTCTAAGCGCTTCTAAAGGTATTAGTAGCCGTCTTGCTTTTTACCTACGCTTTACTAATATTTTCTAGATACTATTAAGTGCCTCTACTGTTTCCTTTTCTACCCTATTAGGAGCCGTCTTGGCGGCTCTTTAAAGGGCTATTATGTTAATATGGAGCTAAATTAGGGGAATGGCCGCTTCCTTCTCTATTACAGCTATTAGTGTTCGCCGGTATGCTCCTATAACCCTACGGAGACATTTATTCTAAACCTTCTATAGCGGTTTAAGCAGGCTTTTTACTAGCGTTCCGCCGTTGTCCTACACTCCCCACACTTAGGCGCCATACAGCATCGCTAGTCAGATGGTGGCCGTGTATAGGAGGCGCAAGCGGCGCATTAATGGGCCCTATATAGACATTATAATCCTTAATATCGCTTTAAAGGCTACTAAGCCCTTACTTACCGCCTTCTTAATCTATTCTTTCCACTAGAGCTTAGGGTCTACCTAAATCCCTAAAATTCGCATGCTGGTTTTCTAAGGAGCTGTCTCGCAGCCAGTAATACGCACGGTAGACGCAAGGTTTGCAGTGGCGTGGCGCCGTCGCCTTGTGAAGTGCATAAGTTGGTACTTTTTAGGGGCGAACGTCGCGCCGTGTCGGTTAGCCCATGCAGCATAGTAGTTGTGAGCGGCCTCTAATTGTCTACAGTTCTCTGCTGCGGAGTCTCCCTAGGTAATAAGGTTCGTGTCGTCTACGAAGCCGAACCCTAGCGTGCCGCTATTAGGGCTTTGGAATTTCTCTAACAGGTCTAATATAAAGAAGAGGAATAGAATTGGCGATAAGGGAGACCCCTAGGGGATGCCTGTTTATGTCTAGATCTAGTTGCTCTTATATTCTATAAACTTAATACGGGTCTTATATGCTATTAGCAAGCTTTATACAAAGTCTATAAGCCACTTTAGAAAGCCTTTTCTTTTTAGGATATAGAGGAGCCTTTTATAGGAAACATTGTTAAACGCCCCTGCTAAGTCTAAGCTTAGCATTAACACTACGCACCCGCGGCGCGTTCGCTACGCTATCTATACGTAAGAGCTAAGCAGTCCTACCGCTAACAGCGTCAATTACTTATATCTTGCTCCCATCTGGTTCCAGGGGAGTAACCTATACTCTTCTACTGCCTCTAACATAATATTAGCTACATACTTCTCTAGGACTTTTGCTAGCGTATTTTTAAGGGCAATTAGTCTATAGCTACCTAGAAAAGAATAGTCTTTCTTTCCTTCTTTACATAAGACCACTATTATAGATTCTTTAAGGCTTTCCGGTATTGTTCCGTTAGCAAAGCAGTGACTAGCTACTTCTGCTAGGTCTTTTACAATAACTAGGGCAACCATTTTAAGGACCTTATTTAGTATACCGTCTAGCCCTAGGGCTTTACTATTTAAAAGGCTCCTAATTAGCTTACTAATTTCTTCTATTAAGATAGTAGGGCTAATATTAAGTGCCCTTTATTCCATTATTGCCTCTAGCTTAATATTACTAAGATCTGCTGTTCCAGTCTTAGGAAAGAATTTAGTTATAAGGATATCTACTTTTATAGTGTTGTTATCTGTTAAGGGGTCCTTAATAGACCTCCTAAGGTCTAGTAGATGGGGGTCCGCCTTTACTACACTTGCTTTTCTGCTCCATTTTAATAGGATCCAAAGTCCTTTATTATAGGGCTTTAATTAGTCCTTAGTAAGTTCATAAATAAAGCGTCTCCAGTTATTACAACTAACTCTCCTAGTTTCTTTCTAAAGTTAGTTACTTAGTGCTTAATATCTTTGAAAGTCCTAGGGGTCATTATAGTCCTAGTACTGTCATCGCGCCTAGCGGGCGCCGGCGTGGAGCTGTATAGCCTATAGTAACCATTCTCGGCGGGCCTACTGGCTAGGCTGTGCTTATAGGCAGTGCTCTTTAAGTGCTTATTTAATCCCTTCCTAAAGGGCTTAAAAGGGGTCTTTAAATATAGTCCAGTTAAGCTCCTGAGTGCTTTAGAGGAAGCCCTATAGATCTAGCTTTTTAAGGGTAAGGCGCTAGCGTTCCGCTAGCGGACAGCCGGCGTTATTAATTTAGATACGGATAGGTATGTGGTCTCTTATAAGGGCCCATTCCTCAACTATACCACAGAAGTTAACTTTTCTGTATAAATCTGGAGATATAAACGTAAGGTTAATTACGCTCTCCTATTGCCCTCTTTTCCATATAGGCTCTCCTTTTAGTATAGCGAGTACAAATCCTCTAGCATTAGTTTCGGCCAGGAGGCGTTCCGCCTGCTCTTCGCTGGCTATATGCTTTCCGCCCTATATCGGGTGATAGGCATTAAAGTCGCCTAGGAGTATGACTTCTCCCTTAGCCTCCTTAATAGCCGTTTTAACCTTAGGCTATGTTCTAATCTAAGGGCCACCTTCGCGCGGGTTGTAGATGTTAATAATTATAATCTCTAGCCCCTCTAGGCGTACCCAGAGGGCTACGGTAAAGGGGCCGTACTATCTGTGTTTTTAATGCGTGGCTTTAATATTCCGGCTAATTATAAAGCAGACTTTTGTTATAGGGAGAGCGTTATATATAAGTGTGAATCCCCTAGGACAGTATATTAATTTGGTGTATCTATTATATACTAGCTCCTAGACTGCGAGGACCTAGTAGTCCGCCGGCGTGACGCTGTTAAAGAAGGGGCGACACGCCCCTTAGTTTACATTTCCGCAGTTATACTGAATAATTATACACCTACTCATTTTGGGTGGGTATAGGCTCATCCATATCTGTATCCTGTTCCTCTTTAGTTTTGCTAGTAATTATTATTGCTCTGTTGGCACGAAGCCAAAGCCTTAATTATAATCTGTCTCTGCTTGCTTTATTAATAAAGGATAGTTTGCCTAGTCCCCGTTTAAGTGGTTGTTCTTAGGTCCCTAATATTTCCCGTCCTCTTTTCTTATTAGTAATAATTGTGAAGTTTCCTGGTATTGGGGGTTGGTGTGTTGTTTCTGCGGCTTCTCGCATGCGGCAGGTAGTTATATATTAGCTAGTAATACAGTAGAGTTCAACATGCCTGCTTATCCAGGCCTCTACCTCAGTTTTCGAGTAGCTCTCCCTTACCAAGCCCAAGGGCCTGGGGCTTTCCACAAGCAGTTAGCTGCCACCACCAATAACACAGGGAGTTTCACCAGTTCTCTCGGGTATCTTATAATAGGTTATTAGCCTAAGTACTAGTCTACCCCCTAGCAGTCTATATAAGAGTCTCCTCCTAGAGTTAGTACGCTTTCGTACGGCTTAGGAGCCTTCCATAGCCTCTAGTTTCACGCCTCTCTTCATCATTTCCGCTGGCACGGGCATAAGCTACCATTTGCAGGGGTCGCAACTCCCATCTCACACGCCTACTACTAGCGTAATCCTATAAGGGCGTCGTGGCTGCATCCTTCAATATGGAAGCCTTAGGTACCTTCTACGGTTAAGGCTAGCCAATCCTCTCCCACCTAAGTAACTCCTGTTTGCTCCTTAAGCGTACCTCACCAGCGTACTACCCTAACGAGCAGTCCTATCTATTAGTACACCGACACGCGCATCCGTTCTCTCAAGCCACGTAGTAATCTCTCCAGCCAGGACATAATCCTGCCTGCCTACCAGGTGCACTAGGGGTCAGAGCCCAGCTAAGGGGTAAGGTCCCTAGAGCCAGCAGTGGCTACTACGCACTACGCCCCACAACTACTCTAGATAGTCGTTTCGCGTTGCCTATAAGAGTCTCCTTATAATAGGCCGACCGTGTCTTGCAGGAGGGGGCCATAGACCAGGTCCCGTGCCGGGCGACCTACTCCCCCCTCTCCTACTAACCAAGCTTGTGTCCCCCCTTTTTATAAGCTAGCCTATGTCTCTAACTGTCAAGTCCTCGTCCGACTAGCCTATGTTTCCCCTATAGCCTCCCCCATATATATATACATTAGGTCGCGTACACCACGCCTATTAAGACCCTCCTATAAGTCACCTTTTAACGCCATAGGGCCGTCAAAGCTAGCCTGTGTTTCCGCTGCCTAGAGCTTTACCCGTGTTTCCACCTCGTTAAGCCGTCTGGTTGCCGTCGCGTTGCCGTCGCGTCGCCATCGCGTCGCCGTCGCGTCGCTGTTGCTGTCGACCAGGTCGCGCGCACCACGCCTATTAAAACCCTCTTCTAAGTCACCTGGGTGTCGTATACCAGATAGGCTCTCGTAGAGGGGCCTTAACAAGTTCTCTAGGCAGGGCCTTAACAAGTTCTTCACGGTGGCCTTAGGGCCTTAACAAGTTTCGTACAAAGTATCTGCGACGCGTTAACCTTAACAAGTTCTTATAAAAAGAGGTTCCCTACGCCCTCGCCGTATCCTCTCGGTCTCAGAGCTAGTGCAAGCCCAAGGGTGTCCTATTATACGACTAGGACGCGTCTACGTCGACTGGCTAGACGATAAGGCCAGTTTCGGGCCTGGCTATGAGCCAGGTAGTCGTATATCGGGTGGTTTTCGTATCCCAGTTTCCCTTGATAGGCCTCCCTAGATGGTATGACAGGAGCTCCAAGCGGAGGCAGTGAGGCTCCTGGTGTTGTTGAGGGCGATGTACGCGTCGCGGGCTCAACACCACGAGTCGCAACGACAGCGCGCTGCGCGCGCTGCGACGGCTCTCTACCATCGCCTCTGCACTTGGCCATCAAGAGGAACGGATTCCAGATAATGTTTCCACCCGCGGCGACGTGGACGCGTATAGTAGGGCTTTGCGGGCATACCAAGTATATATACGGCTGGCATCTAGTAGAAGTTTAAGAGTTAGGAGACTTAATACTTTAACCAGGAAAATTCCTTACGGAAGAATGCCTAGATAGACGACAATAGTAGGAATGTCTAGAAAATACCTATCTATAGTATATTAAGGAAAAGAAATAAACTAAGTATTAGTTAAAGGTAGACTAAGTATAAACAGGATCTAGTAGTTAATAGTTAGAAAAAGTAGAGGCCTATAGAACCAGAGGGAGCCAGTAGTAGAGCCTTAGACCCTTAAAGGAATTTAAGGACAACACCTAACTTTACAAGTTAATTGGCAAGATTAGCAGTTTAAAGCATTAGTAGACAGTAGAGCAACAAGGAACCACATCTCATTAGCAGCAGTTAAGAGGATAGGGCTACCACATTGAAGAAAGGAGCACCCTTATCTACTAGTAACAATTTCAGGAGATCTAATAGCCTACGGAGGAGGTATTATTAATCTTAAAACAGGACCTATTTAGATAACCATTAAAGGGAGATAAATTAAGATGTCTTTTAATATATTACTATTAGGGAAGAATAAGGCAGTATTAGGAATGCCTTAATTACAGAAATATAATCTAAAGATCAATTAGGTTATAGGTTAAGTTAATATTAGAGATACTTAATACCGTAAAATGCGACAATAAACTAAGATAGTATAGTATTAGGTCGGAGCAACATATAAAGAGACTAATTAAGGATTAAGTTATATACCAAAGAGATACCATAAGTATGGCAAGAAGCTATAGTTACTAAAAAGTAAAAAGCTGTTAAATTATACAGCATAGGACCACAAGATAAAATAAAAAAAAGAAATAAGTTTAAGGTTTTTTCTAATCTACAAGCTCACCAAAGAAGAAGGGAGAGCATTAAAAGAGTTTATCTAGAAAAACTTACGAAAGAGATACATTAAACCATCACAGTCATTAGTGGGTTATCTAGTGCTATTCGTACCAAAAAAAAAGGAAAACTTAGGTTATACATCGACTATAGACAGTTAAACAGCATTACTAGAAAGGATAGATATCCTTTACCCTTAATTAGCGAAATCTAAGATAGGATAAGTAATGCACAAATCTTTATAAAGATAAATCTAAGATGGGCGTACTATCAGATTAGAATTAAGGAAGGCAATAAATAAAAGGCAGCCTTTAGATTAAAGGAAGGACTATATAAGCCATTAGTTATATAATTTGGGCTTATAAACGCACTAGCAACGTTCTAGAAACGTATTAATAATATATTAAGAGAATACTTAGATAGATTTGTTATAGCATACCTTAATAATATTATCATCTACTTAATAAACGAGGAAGAACATGGAGAACACGTTAAATAGGTCTTAAAGAGACTATAAGAAGAACAGATGCTAGTAGCAATCAAAAAATACAAATTCTTTACTAAGAAGACTAATTTCGTTAGATTTATTATTAAACTAGGCTAACTTAGCATAGATCTAAAGAAGATTAAGGCTATAGTAAATTAGCAGGAACCAGAGAATATAATATAGTTAAGGTTATTTCTAGGGTTTTGCAATTACTGCAGAAGGTTTATAGCTTAATGGTTAAAAGATATTAAGTTATTCACGAGATTAACAAAGAAAGAAGAACTATAGGTATAGGGAAAGGAACAAAAGGAACTGTTTAAGAAAGTTAAATAGTTGTTTACCCAAGAACCAGTTCTTAAAATCTATTAACCACAGTTAGAAACAGTGGTTAAAATGGATACATTAGACTATACACTAGGAGCGTACTTTCTATAGAAACACGAAGATAGATAGCACCTAGTGGCATACTATAGTTAAAAGATAACACTACCAGAGTTAAACTATAACATCTACAATAAGGAGTTATTAGGTATAGTTACAGCATTAAAAAAAATAGAGAGCATTCTTACAAGGCACAGAAAAACAATTTATAGTTAAGACGGATTATAAGAACCTAACGGGATTCCTAACAATAAAGAAACTCAACCAAAGATATGTTAGATAGGCGGAGATGCTTATAGAATACTATTTCGAGATTTAGCACACTAAAGGTATAGAAAATGCATAAGCGGATACTCTAAGCAGAAAGGCTAAACTGCAAAATGATAAGAAGCCATTAGGGGCTTTATTACAAAAAGACGCAGACGGATTAATTAGATATAATTATCCAAAAATTATAGCAATATAAGAAGAACAGATCTACGATTTACTAGAGAGTAATTAGATACAAAAAATCTAAGATATATAGGTAGAGGATCCAGACTTAGAGCAGTATAAAAACTAAGAAGCAACGTATATACCAAGAACTATTGCAAAAGAGTTTATTAGATCATTTTACAAAGGACTAACTTAAAAATATAATGGAGCTACAGGCTTAGTGTTAAGACTTTAAAAGGAGTATATTATTAATAAAATCTAGGGACTAGCAAGATAAGTTATAAAGGAATATCTAGATTACTAAAGGAACAAACTAACGAGGTATAAGCCATATGGAGGGCTACAACCTATTAAAATACCAGAAAGACTATAGGAGGTTATATTATAGGACTTTATTATTAAGTTACCAAAATTAAGAGATCCTATTACCGGACAAGATCACAACGTAATCTTAATAATAGTGGATAAGCTTACGAAGTGGGGATACTTTATAGTATACACAGAAGAAATATTAGTATAAGATATCGCTAGAATCTATATTAAAGAAGTATTTACAAGATATAGAGCACTAAGTAAGATTATATCGGATAGAGATCTAAAATTTATAGCAGCATTCTAGGAGGTATTCTTAGCGGAGCAAGAAGTTTAAGCAGCAACTTCCACTATATATTATCTATAGACAGACGGTTAAACAGAAAGATCAAATTAGACACTAGAGCAGTATCTAAGGTACTATATTAATTATACATAGAATAATTAGGTATCGCTATTACCAGTTATATAGTTTATATACAATATAACACCATAAGAAGGAATAGGTACGTTACCATTTAAGGCGAATTACAGATATAAGCTAAGGATCTTATTATTACCACATTAAGCAAAGAAAACGAGTAGCATAGCTAAGTAAAGAATAGAGAATTTAATAAATCTTTATGCAAACCTTACGGAAACAGCTAAGGTGGTACAGCAAAGGATAAAAAAGTACTACGATACTAAGAGATCTAAGGGACTAGATCTTAAGGAGGGGGATAAAGTATAGCTACTACATAAAAATTTTAAAAGTCAACGACTAAGTAAGAAGTTAGACTATGTTAAACTAGGACCTTTCGAAATTACATAAAGAATTTTATTGGTTACATTTAAGTTAAATCTACTAGCCAAAATGAAGATCTACCCTATATAGCATATCGCGATACCAGAGCCAGTATATAGGAATATTAAGCTACTAGTTTACAAAGCAGACACGTATAGAGGGTAGAAAAAAGACAAATAGTAAGTTTTAAAGATTGTTAGTTATAAGGACGTTAACGATAAAATATAGTATAAAGTAAAGTGGATAGGCTATAATAAGACTACTTAGAAACCACTAGGAAACCTAAAGAACGCTATAGGAAAGGTATAGGAGTATTAAAAAAAAACAGGTCAGGAAGCGTTAAGGAATTACTAAAGAATAAGCCACCTAAGGGGGACCTAGGAAGAGCAACTACTAAACTACTTAGAGTTATTTCCCTCGCCGTTAGAAGAGAATCCGTTCTTTTATTACTAAGTTCCTATAAACCTTATTCTACAAGTTTCCACTCCTTAAAACAAACCTTCTTACAAACCTTCTTAAGACGGATTAGTTGAGTAAACACAGCTAGATGAGAATTAAGGGCCCGTTACTAAGTATTAGCAGCCTCCTTAGCGTTATAAAAACGACAAAGTTCTGCCAAAGCGATAGACAGTTTATTATTAAGCTTTATAGTAGCAGATTAAATACGAGACCCTATAACAAATTACTTAGAGAACTTAAAGACTATTAAGAGTAATAGGACGTGTATACTTAGCGTTAGAAATAGAGCGAACATTACAAGACGAATAAATGTTTGCTTTAGTGCACTCTAAATAAGAAGAGGGTTGCCGAGATAAAGGACTTGCTAGCGTAATATAAACTAACCCCTCTTTCGCACAACAAAAACATGGAGACGGTATTATTTCACCAAGCGATAGTATAGAAGAGACTATACGCGCATAACAAAGAGTTAAAGAAGAAGAAGAAGCTTTAGGTATAATAAGTAACGATATTAACCAAATTAATTAAACGGATATTATACCTTTAGTAAACAATCTAGAGATACTAGGTATCTTTAAGGATAAAAACAGAAAGGAGGGAGATGGTATTACGGACGCTTTAAGTACAATATTACGACTACTTAGAGAAGAGTTAGAAGAAGCTAGTTGGCTAATATAAGCATAGTCCAGGATAGAACCCGTGGAACCATATAATGAGGAATGGTAGCTAAGGTCATATAATGTAATCTATATAATCTGTATAATCTATATAATCTATAATAGAGTAGATAGAGTATACGTATATTATATACAAGAAGGATTTTATAGGAGTATAGTTGTGTATTTAAGGACCCTTAGTCCCTACCTAGATAGTTCCTTCCTTATAGTAATTCTTAGAATATAATTGGAGTTAATCTATTGGGCAACCACTCCACTAGTTATTATTACGTTGTTGACTTCCTACATTACCTACACACCTAGCCCATTAACAGAACCCACCGTAGTATCTACTACAAGATTCCGTTACAGTCCGCCTTAACTGTAGTACTTTAGGGGAGTATTATTATTAGTATAGAGCTCTTACTGGCCTTGCGCCGGGTATCTTCTTAGGTAAAGGCTAGATCGCAGTCCCTAACATCCTATTAGTAGATAGGGTTAGCCTTCGCGGCTAATATCTTGCGGTTAGTCCGAATTTCTCTAATAAAGGAGGGTAATTTTAGTCTATTCTCCGGCTAGATAAACTGTCTTTATTATATATTCAGCCAGATATTAAAGTAGGACATCTATTTTTGGCTAAGGATTATATTGTAAGACCTTAGGTCTAGGATACGGAAAAGGATACCAAACTGGCGTCGTCTATTAATAGCGATATATAGCTTTAAGATATAAGTAACCAGCTTACTAGCCTAGCCGTTATAGCCTTTTACTTAAATAGGCTTCTCTAGTTGGGTAGCATTTATATTTGAGAACTTAGTAACGTTATTTGCATAAACAGTATTCATAAAGGTAAAGCTATTTACTCCAGTGTTAATAAGGGCAGCTGTATTAACTCTATATCTATTTTAAGATACTATATATAAAACTGTAAAGTATTTTCTACCCATTAGCTAACTTAGATTAATCTCTTTAAGATTAATAGGATACCCTAGGGGGGAGTCTTTTCCTAGGGTTCTTCTTTTCCTAACTTGTTAAATATTTCTTCTTTCTTTATCTCCTTAATATTACCCATATCTTTTAGCTCTAGGCAGGATGAGGTAAAGTAACTATCCTTTCCGTAATTAAAGTACGTAACCGTGGTAGGGTTAATTGGGGTGTTGCGACGAGTATTGGCTAAAGGTGTAGTATGTGGCTGGTTGGGCGAGGTTTACGGGTAGGTAGTTGTGACCGCTTTTAGTATAAGGGCGGTTGTGGTTTATCTTTCGACGCTAGCTCCCGTTAGTATAGTAGATAGGTTCCAGTCGCTACGGGACCGCTTTAGTTAATTAGAACAAGTATTAATTTGTTTTAGTTTTAAATCTAGCAACAAATATTAGGCTGTAAGTCTTTGGTAGGTTAGTAAGTCGTCTAAGGCTACCGCGATCTTCTTTTATAGTTGGACTGTTAACTTATTGTATAGGTCCAAACAGTAGTTCTTAGGAGGAACCTAGCCTTTGCCTACTAAGTATAAAAATTAAGTCTAGAACTTAGTAAAGGATTGGTTTAATTTTATTATTAGGCGGTTATAGTTATAATAGGCATCCCGTACTTTATTTAGATTAATATAGATAGTAGCCAGATGCTATATTATCTTATTAACAGATATAAACTAAATAGGAGACTCGTCCTTAAACTTAGCCTAGAGGTATCGCTAGGCGTCCCTAATAGTTTAACCGAAGAGGTAGAGTATTTTAGCTTCTTTAGAGGGGAAGTAGTTATAGTTAATATAAAGCTTTCCTTATACTTAGATCCTCTAATTCTTAAAGGTAGGATCTATCCTGTTAGATAGTGGTTAAGGGTTAGGGAGTTTAACGGATTTTAATTATTTTACTATCGTATCCGTACTACCTAGGGTGTCGCATTTAGTAGAGTAAATAGGTTAACTAGGGCTCCTGGTAGGGGAGACTAAGCTATCTTATAGGGCTGTGAGGCTCTTTAGGATCTCGTCTAGAGTCTCCTACGCAGCTTAGGCTGCAAGGTAATCGGCTACCTGTTTAGCCGCGAGATCACGAATCTGCTTGCGCATACCTAGAGTGTCATCATTGTTTTTAATTTCCGATCCTAACTGGATCTCGTGTTCCTCTTAAGTAGAGGCAGCTCTCTTAAATAAACTTACTTTAGGTGCCATTATTAGTTACCTAGGGGTTTATTTTTAAGGTGCAGGTTAAGTATAGTCTGGCCTATAAGGGGGGATATGATTAGGACCTTCCTAGGCTATATATGGTATTTGGTGTCTAAGTATAACGCGTTAGCGCGTCGTTGCGAACGAAGTTTCTTTCTAGAGTGGGATATTATAGAGGCCTTCCTAGGCTATGTAGGGAGAGCTTAGTATAATATAACGGGCTCGTATAATTGCTTCTAAACCGAAGCTTGTGGATTGCTACTATACAAGAATACTAAGCTAAGGAGAAGAAGAAGACTGGTAGGGACTAGCAAGATACAAAGGGGTTGCTAAGGCGCTAGTAGTAAGCGAGCTAATAGTGATTTTCCATCCTGGGGATGGAAAATCCTAATTAGTCAGCTCTACAAGTAGTAGGTAACGCGCTCCAGCACCGTCACAAAAGCCAAATAACTTTAGTTAATAATATTGCGGACAATAATTAAAGGCTTAAAGAGAAGGCTATATAATTAGTAGGATAATTATAGGGCTTATAAGAATACAATTTTACTAAATACTATCTAAGCTAGAGAGGATCTCGTTATAAACCCCTAGGAGATAATTAGTATAGACTTTAAAATAGTAGACTTATTAGTCCGTATAATCCTTATTAAGAAAAATAGCGCCGGTAGGGCTATTAGAGTCTTTAGTAATAAGATAAGAAATATAGTTATAGGTTTAAAAAAAATCTAGTTTTGTTATTATTATTATAGGACCTAGTAAAACTTATAGGCTATTTAGTAGTCCTTCTATCTAGTACTTTCATCGCTGTAGTTCTTAAAGCAAGCATATATTAAAGTAATGCCTCGCTTAATAGAAGAGAGAATTTAATTTTTGCACTTAATCCAAGAGTCGGTTCCAAGTTAATGTTAATAAATAGTAATAGTACGCCGATATACGGACATCTTATTCATAGGTTTAGATAGCTAGTCTTGTATTACTTTAGGAAGATAAAAAGATCTGTAAATCTAAGGTCTAAAACCGCTATAGTATTAGAAGCTGGATCTAATAGGGCATCTACTATCAAATAAGCATTATTGAAATTTAGGGGCGAGGCTTCCCAACTATTTTTGTTTCGTATATCTAAAGAAAAAGAGCTTTCTTTTTATAATAAGTCCTACTCCACTATTAATAAGTAACCAGTTATTAAGAATAGAAGAGTTATATATACTAGATGTTTAATGTATAATCTAGGCATATATATTCTGTAGAATTTATATAGGTCAAGTACTTCTAGGCTCTAGATCCGTGCTATAAGGCTACAAACTAAAACCTAGTAAGTATGCCTTAGACGAAGGAGTATACGTGCTTTACAATCGGCCTTACTCTGTTAAGAATTAGTAAAGAATATTATTTAAAGTAAAGGAGTTTCTCTACTGGCGGCGATAGTTACCTATAAAAATCGACGTTTTTAAGATAAGAAAATTAAATTGCTAATCGAATTGGCATTATAAAGTTCCTTTATAGCCGCTGTTAGTCCTTATAGGTATAGGGCAGCCTCTTACAAACTTTAGATTTTTTAGAAAGAAGCTCTAAGGCGCTATTTTATCTAGTTTTGTAATTAATACTGCTAATATATATATAATAGGAACACTTTAGGACCCAATGATTGGAAGACTTCCGTAAGAATATTACGTGCTTATAGCCTTTTGCTACGGTATTGTTTTAATTGCTTATTTAAGCTTATATTATTCTCCCGTAGTAAATTACAACCTAATTTAAGTTTTTAGGATAGGAGTAATCGATTCGTTGTCGTTATCGAATATCGCTCTTACTCTCTTAAGTTTTTTAATTAGCTCGTTGTTTAATAGAATAGCTTTTTTTAAATATAGCGGATTTAAATAGAACAAGATAGGATAGATAGGATAAATAGGATAAGTTGGGATAAATAGGGAGTAGAGAGGATAAATAGGACAAAATAGAACAAATAGTATAAGATAGGATAATAGGATGCTAATGGGAATTAGATAGATATATATATATAAAGTCCTATAGAATGGAATGGGACGGGATTAAACGTAGTGGAGCGCAGTTAAGCTTAGACCTATCGCAGCTATAGAACGGTTTTAGATCGCTTATAATAGCTGCAGTTACTCCTATTCTATAAACATATCTCTCTTAGCTCTAATAATAGCAATTATATTTCTTTTAACTTACTCTAGGTATATAAGCTATAGGGATATCTCTATAGCTAGGGCAAGATACTCCCCGGGCCTTTTACTAAGTTAAACTCTACTATATTATAGTATATCTAATCCATATTTAACCTATTTAGTCCTTAGCTTACTAGGATTTCGTATATAAGCCAGTAGTTATATCTTATTTACCTTACTCTAGTGGTTAGAATTAAGGTCTCTATAGTTAAGAATAGAACGTCTCTATACTTTTAACCTAATAGAGCTCTTTACTACGTTAAAATAATATTAATATATCTAACTTAGCGTCTTCTAGGATTAATAGGGGAAGGTATTATATAGCTAAAAGAGGGGTGTAGTAAATATTTGTAACATGGCTATAACTTATTTTATATTAATAGTAATATCTATAAGAGTGGAACTGTAGTTATAGCTCCGCGAGATAATAATACTAGTAATAGCAATAACGAAGATCTAAGCGATATTAGTAATAAATACTTAAGCTCTATAAAAAGTAGCCCTTAGTTACTAGAGGATAATAACCGTTTATTTAAGTAGATGTAGAAAAATAGTAGGCTATAAAATTAGGTATATTGCTGATTTCCAAATAGAACCCCCGTAGTAGTACGAGGATATTAGTATATAAAATTACGAAATAAAGCATAGCTAATTTAATAAACTTTTATGGCTTAATTAAGATATAAACGGGTAGACTTAGAAAGCTAGTAACCTATATCTTCTAGTATTAAAAACGCGCTAGTTATAAGGGGCGGGGGCTAAAACGGGACTAAAGGAAACCTGGTATAGCTATATTAATAGTAAAACCTTTTGCTTTTTTAATATACCTACTTATAAAATTGGCTTCCCCTCTTACTATATAGTAAAGATTCCGCCCTGCCCTAAAATTAAATCTCTTAGTATCCGCCTTACTAAGCTAAGTTAAGTATTAGTAGCTTATATACTCTAAAGCCTAGGTTCCGCCCTTTAACCATTTTTTATTAAATTTAGTATATCTTAATATATATATATATATATAAGTACTATTATAGCTATATATCCTAAGAATATAGGCCGTTACTATACGCTAGCTAAGCATATCCTGCTATACTACGCTTCCTCTAATTTAGAAGCTAACTATAAGAACTACTTATCTATTACCTAACTCTATACTTAATTGCTATCTTATAAGCAAAGGTCTAAGTTACTTTTAAAGTGATAATTATAGTCTATAAAGGGATAAACTATTTTAGGTGTGGCGTTATAGCGCTACTAGCCATAGCCTATTCTTATTATAGTAAAGTGTGATTTTATATAGCTATATTACTAAGTTAACTAGTAAGCGCTAGGGCCTTTAGAACCTTAACCCCACTCTTATTCTAGAGTTGGATTTATATATATTCTAAGCGTTCGCATAATAGGGAAAGGCTTAATATAGCTATAGACTTGGTAGCTATAAGTATAGCTTACTTAACTAATATAAGTAAATTATACCGTAATTATTATTGTATAAATACAGCACCTGTCGTACCAACCGCGTGCTTACGCGTCCGGTACGCCAAGTACGCGTTTACGCGTTCGGTGCACCAACCACTTATATGCTGACTAATTAGGGGGAGGCGCATCAGTATATAGACTACGTAGTCTACTTTATACAATCGACAGTCACCATCATCCAAACGAGCATACAATACTACACGTATTTCGTGCCTCTGGATCTGACTCACTCGTGCTATTAAGTTAGTACGAACAATTATATAAGCTATTATATACTAGCTAGGATTAGTAATCGCTTTAATTAAAGGTACTAATTAGTATAGTAAACTTCTATAAACTTACGCGCCATAGTAGATATAAAACTTATAATAATATTCTAGTATTCTAGTAAGACTCTAAGGCTTAAACAAGACCCTTTTATAAGTATTATAAGTAGTAAAAGCTTAATAATAGCGTTATAGGGAAGGAACTTTATTACGCCATAAAAGAAGACTTTTTATAAATTAGGCGTAAAGGCGATAATATAAACGTAATTTTTAAGTAGTAGGGGTCCTAAATATTTAAGAGTAGCTATAGTACACGACTTATATAAAATTATAGTAAATTTTAAGTTATTTAAAATTAAAGTACCCCTTATATTTCTTAGTATAGTGGGCATCTTGCTATATAGGGGGGGGATATTATACCTACTTCTATTATAAAGTCCCTTTACTTTTAATATCCCTCCCTACGTACTAGAAAACCTACTATACTATTACGGACCTTATATTAGCAGTAGTACAGCTACTAAGAAGAGACATAAACGGGTTAGTTAAGATAGTACGGGAGGCGCTAGAACCGATCGAGCTATAGGATAAGGGGTAGCCGAGTTATATAGCCAGTTACGTTATAAGTTTGGAACGTTGAAATATAGGAATATAGGAACATAATATACCAACGTACTAACGTACTAACGTACTTAGTATATTTCTTAGGCGCAGTATTGTGTATTTAAAGGACTACAGTCCCTACCTAAATAGTTCTCTTCTTTATAGTAAATCTTAGAATATAATTAGAGTTAATCTATTAGGCAACCTACTCTACTAGTTATATTTATATTGTTAACTATTCTATACCTATATACCTAGCCCTTTAATAAGTCTATTGTGGTACTTCCTATAAGGCTTTATTATATATTTACTACTAAGGTTACAGTAAAGGAAGTTAATAATATGCTACTAAAAGCACTAGTTACAACGCCATTAACGGTAGTAACTACTTTAAGGATAAGTAGGGACACTAGTATATAGGATACTAATTCATAGCTAGTTACGGTAGGTTAGTTATAGGAAATAGTTAATTAATTAATAGATAATAATTAAATACTTAAAGACAAAATTAAAGGAATTAGAGTAGTAAGGGTTAAATTACTATCTATTAAATAATTCTTAGGGGAGAAGTTAAAGCTTAAAGGATTCCTTATATAGATATATTTTAAGGTCTTACAGAAGGGGGCGAAGTTGGTAACACCTATGGATTAAATAGTATACGCAGAATTGTTCCTAACGGGAAGAGTACTTAAGTAGTTTAAACCTTACCTTACGGAGATATAGCTAAATAGTATAACAACTACTAACTAGGAAGTGTAATATATATTCTTTAGCTAGAGCAGGCTCGTAGAATGGCTAATATAGATATTTAGAGATCTTAAGGCAATTAAGTATATAACATAGTTTTAAACACTTATAATATAGGTTAAGTAGAATAATAAGGCGCTTATAGTATAGTACAAATAGGGACTTAAGGTAAAAGTCTAGGATGCGATGATTTTTATAGGGGATACGACTACTATACAAGAATTAATTAAGATAGATAATAGAATCTATTAAAGGGAATAAGCTAAGAAAGGGCAAGATAGAGTCCTATAGTCGTATAAAACGTAGAACACGTAATAACTAAGTTAAAAACTATAGAATGGCGGACTAGAGTCAATAGACCTAAGCGGTACTAAAAAATTTAAGAAGTGAAATAAGCAACTATAGAAACCTAAAAAGTAAGGATTAAGTAATTAGAGACCTAAGGAGTAAAGGCTAAACCAGGGATCTTAGTAGCAGAAGACGTTTAGGCGGATTCTATAGTAAGAAAAGTAGTATAAAAAAGGAGCTTATATAAACTATAGAAAGTAGGGTTATTTCGCCAGAGACTATAGAGGTGGTTAGAGTAACCACGCGGTAAAGGGAACTAAACTAATAGACAATATATATATATAGAGGGACAATAGTATACTGCGAGGAACAAAAGAATGTTTAATCTATAGTTTCGCGTTCTATTATAGTAACGCATACTAAGTTTATAAAGACGCTAAGTACGGCGCAAGCTATTAGCTATAAGAACCCGAGTTAAGAGGACTTTAGGGCATAAGAGAGTTAGATAAAAAATAAAATTAACTCTATAAACTAGATTAGGACTAAAACGGCACATTTAGCTAATAGTTAGCGGAGAAAATTCTTACGCACTAGTTTTACGAAAAGGCAATAAAATCTAAGGATTAAGATAATTAGACTATTAGTAGCAACAATAAGGCAATAAAGGCAGCTTACTAAAAGCATATAACCCTTAAGGACGTAATAATAGAGGTAGAGGTTAAATCTACTATAGAGGAAGGATTAGCAACGGGGATTAAGACTCCGTTAGATATGATATCTATTACTTTATAAGACGCAAGAGAAGTAGGATAGCGAACTACTTCGGCACTTAATAAAGGTAAAAGGCTAAAGGCTTAAAATTCTTAAGAAGAGATAAAAGATAGGACTTAAGATTTTAAAGAAAGGATAAAAGTATAAGTTAGCTATCTATAAAGCTAAATTAGGGTAGAAAATTAGGAAGATTGAACTTCTATAATAAGGGGAAAGAATCCTATAGTAGGTAAATAAAGTATTCAGCCTTAGAGTTGAACAATTAACACTAGAATTATAAAGTTTACGGATTTAGAGGATTTTATAGCCAGACGCAAACCAGGAAAAGACTAGGAAGGGTTTAAGAATTAAATTAAAGCGTAGTAAGAATAAAGAGGATACTAAGGGTTAAGAACGCTAAGTAGACTAAGGGTTAAAGTACCTATATAAAAAATTACTAATAGGCTTAGGGTAGGCACGCTAAAAGTAAAATAGCTTAAAGAACTAGAGTAAGAAGAGGACCTAGGGGTTCTAACTAGATTTAAAGAACGGCATACCAAAGGTTGCAACGATACAGTAATAATAAGATATTTCCTTATAGATAGATTATATACGCTTATAGAGCTGTATTAAAAGTGGTATAAGTAGTAATATAATAATAAGTAGGAAGATTTTTATATATAGCTAGATAAAAGAGTTGTTCAAAACTAAGCAATTATAGAAAGACGCATAAGTTATATTAAAGGAGGATTAATTATAACGTCTAGAAATCTAGAAGAAAAATTAAAAGACTAGAGAAGCGAAAGGTAAATTATAGTACTAGTAAATAAGAGACTAATATTTAGATTAGCTAGATAGAGGTTTAAACTTAAGGATAAGAATAAGCTAAGAGTTAACCTAAAACACCTAGCGTATTATATATTAACATAGATTGCGTATATAGATAATATATACAATACATACAAAAATCCAAAAGAAAAAAAATCGGAAGTACCCTATAAGAATATATTAGGCGCCAGATAAGTAATAGTATAAAAATACTAAGTATATACACGGCTAGCATCTAGTAGAAGTTTAGGAGTTAGATAACTTAATACTTTAACTAAAAAGATTCCTTATAAAAGAATGCTTAGACGGATAATAGTAGTAGAAATGCCTAGAAAATACGTATCTATAGTATATTAAGGATAAAAAGCGAACTAGGTATTGGCTAAAGAGTAAGCTAAGTATAATAGGATTAAGTAGCTAATAATTAGGAAAAGGCAAGGCCTATAGGACCAGAGGGAGCTAGTAGTAAAGCCTTAAACCCTTAAAGGAATTTAAGGACGATACCTAAATTTATAAGTTAATTGGCAAGATTAACAGTTTAAAGCGCTAATAGATAGTAGAGTAATAAGAAACCATATCTTACTAGTAGCAGTTAAAAAAAATAGAATTACTTTATAGACAGAAGGAACACCCTTACCTATTAATTATAATTTTAGAAGATCTAATAGCCTATAGAGAAAGCATTATTAATCTTAAAATAGGACCTATTTAGATAACTATTAAAGGAAGGTAAATTAAGATATCTTTTAATATCCTACTATTGGGACGGAATAAGGCAGTATTAGGTATACCTTAGTTATAAGAATATAATCTAAGGATTGACTAAATTATAGGTTAAGTTAATATTAAGGATACTTAACGGCGTAAAAGGCGTATAACAACTAAGTTAATATAGTATTAGGTCGGAGCGATATATAAAGAAACTAAAAAGGGTTAAGTTATAACGTATTCTACCACCGAGCCGGCAGAACCACCGAGCCGGCAAGTCCATTTCCCCACCAAAAATCGTAAAATTCACAATATAATATCTCAACAACCACTTAATAATAAATTCTAATAATTTAGATTTAGACTCTTATATACACTCTGCAGCTTCTATTAAAGTTGCATAGTATATAGGTTAGTAGTTTTTAAGATATAGTAATTTGGCTATATTTTGGCCCCCAAATTTTAATATCTTAAAAACTACTAACCTATATACTATGCAACTTTAATAGAAGCTGTAGAGTGTATATAAAAGTCTAAATCTAAATTATTAGAATTTATTATTAAGTGGTTGTTGAGATATTATATTGTGAATTTTACGATTTTTGGTGGGGAAATGGACCTGCCGGCTCGGTGGTTCTGCCGGCTCGGTGGTGGAATACGTTATACTAAAAAGATACTATAAGTATAGTAAGAAACTATAGAGCCTAGAAAATAAGAAGCTATTAGAGTACGCAGTATAGGACTATAAAATAGAGTTAGAGCTAGAAATAAGTCTAAAGTTCTTTCCAATCTATAAGTTAACTAAAGAAGAGTTTAGAGCACTTAAAGAGTTTATCTAAGAAAATCTATAAAAGGGATATATTAGACCATCGCAGTTATTAGTAGGTTATCTAGTACTATTCGTACTAAAGAAGAATAGAAAGCTTAAGCTATATATTAACTATAGATAGTTAAATAGCATTAATAGGAAGAATAGGTATCCTTTATCCTTAATTAGCGAAATTTAGGATTAGAGAGGTAATGTATAAATCTAAGATAGGCATACTATTAGATTAGAATTAAAGAGGGTAATAAATAAAAGGCAGCCTTTAGATTAAAGGAAGGACTATATAAACTATTAGTTATATAATTTGGGCTTATAAATATACTAACAATGTTCTAAAAGCGAATTAATAGTATATTAGGAGTATACCTTAATAACATTATCATCTACTTAATAACTAAGGAAGAATACAAAGAATATATTAAATGGGTCTTAAAGAGACTATAGAAAGAATAGATACTAGTAGCAATTAAGAAATACAAGTTCTTTACTAGAAAGACCAATTTTATTAGATTTATTATTAAACTAGGTTATATTAGTATAGACTTAAAAAAGATTAAAGCTATAATAAGTTAGCAAGAACTAGAAAATATAATATAATTAAGTTTATTTCTAGGGTTTTATAACTACTATAGAAGGTTTATAGCATAGTAGTTAAAGAATATTAAACCGTTTACTAGGCTTATAAAGAAAGAAGAACTATAGGTATAGGAAAAGAAGTAGAGGGAACTATTTAAAGAACTTAAGGAATTATTTACCTAAAAGCTAATCCTTAAAATATACTAATTAGGACTAGAAACGGTTGTAAAAACGGATATATTAAACTTTGTACTAGGAGTATATGTAACCGACTACCAAGGCTCGAATCACCTTATAACTCACCACCTGTTCCTTGCCATCATATATCTTACTACTTATTTCTATTACCTATTTCTATTACCTATTACCGACTGAGTGGCGCTGTCTACAGTGGCTATTATGGATCATCATCGTTATCTTCTTGCCCCCTACCTCGTGTATATATAGAGACTTTAGAGCTACACTTACAATTAAGTCGCTTGTTCAAATCCCACACACTATAAAGCTTATAGTATATTTACTATAGAAGCATAAAAGTATATAGCACCTAATAGCATATTATAGTTGGAAGATAATACTATTAAAGTTAAACTATAATATTTATAATAAGGAGTTATTAAGTATAGTTATAGTACTTAAGAAATAGAGAGCATTCTTATAGGGTATAGAGAAACTATTTATAGTTAAGACAGATTATAAGAACCTAATAGGGTTCCTAATAACAAAAAAGTTTAATTAAAGATAGGATAAATAGGTAGAAATGCTTAGAGAATACTATTTTAAGATTTAATATACTAAAGGCACTAAGAATATAAGGGCAGACGTATTAAGCAGAAAGGCTAAATTATAAAATAATAAAAATCTATTAAGAGTAATACTACAGAGAGATAAAGATAGATTAATTAGGCATAATTATCCAAAACTTATAGTAACTTAAAAGTATAAGCTACTAAAAAGTAATTAGATAAGAAGGATCTAAAAGGCGTAATTTAAGGACTTAGAAGCGGATTAGTACGAGTAAAAAACAAACACATACACCCTAAGGAGTATTATGGAAGAATTTAATAAAAAAATTTATAAAGAAATAATATAGGAATATAATAAAGCTATGGGCTTAGTGTTAAGACTTTAAAAGGAGTATATTATTTATAGAATCTAGGGCTTAGTAAGGAAAGTTATAAAGGAATATCTAGATTGCTAAAGGAATAAGCTAATAAGGTATAAGCTATATAGGAAGCTATAGCCTATCAAGATACTAGAAAGACCATAGGAGGTTATATTATAAGACTTTATTATAAAGTTGCTAAAGTTAAAAGATCCTATTACCGGACAAGATTATAATATAATCTTAGTAATAATAGATAAAGCAACTAAATAGGGCTACTTTATAGTATATACAGAAGAAATCTTAGTAGAAGATATCGCTAGAATCTATATTAAAGAAGTATTTATAAGGTATAGAGCACTAAGTAAAATTATAACAGATAGAGATCTAAGATTTATAGTAGCATTTTAGGAAATATTCTTAGCAGAATAAGGGGTTCGCGTAGTAATATTAACGGCGTACTATTTATAAACGGACAGTTAAATAGAAAGATTAAATTAGACGCTAGAATAGTATCTAAGGTATTATATCAATTATATATAGAATAATTAGTATTATTATTACTAGTTATATAGTTTATATATAACGCAACACCGCAAGAAGGCATAGAGATATTACTATTTTAGGCAAATTACAGGTATAAGCCTAAAATATTATTATTACTATAATAAGCAAAGAAAATAAGTAGTATAGTAAAATAAAGAATAGAGACACTAATAAATCTTTATAAGAACCTCTACTTTATAGCAAAGTTAGTATAAAAAATATAAAAAGTACTATAATGCTAAGAGATCTAAGGGACCAGATCTTAAAGAGAGGAATAAAGTATAGCTATTATATAAAAATTGTATAAGTTAATAACTAAGTAAGAAATTAGACCACGTTAGACTAGGACTATTTAAAATCGCAGCTAAGATTTTAGAAGTTATATATAGACTTAACTTACTAGCGAAAATAAAGATCTACCCTATATAGTATATTGTAATACTAGAGCCAGCGTATAGAGACACAGAGCTACTAGTTTATAAAGTAGATATATATAAAGAAGATAAATAGTAGGTTTTAAAGATTATTAGTTATAAGAACATTAATAACGAATTATAGTATAAGGTAAAGTAGGTAGGCTATAATAAAATTACCTAGGAACCACTATAGAACCTAAAAAACGCTATAGAAAAGGTATAGGAGTATTAAAAGAGAATAGGTTAGGTAATATTAAGAAAAAGCCAAAGATGAAAGAATTAGTTAAAGATAATAAGCGAGCTAGATTATCTAGGGGATCTACTACTAGCATATAAGTTATTTCCGCCTCTTTATAATTAGAATCCCTTTTAGCCTCCTTAGCCTTAAGCTTAGAAAGACCTTACTTAATAAAATATAACTCTTTAAAGCGCACCTTCTTATAAATCTTTATAAGACGGCTTAATTAAGCGCAAGTATTTAATTAAGCCTTTAGAGCCTAAGACGCTTTATTAAAACAACGCTAAACCTTAGTAAGGGCCTCGGCTAGCTTACCCTCTAGTTTTTTAGCCGCTACTAATATATAAAACCCTAAAGTAAATTAAATAAGAAACTAGACGATTATAAAGAACTGCAAGATATATATACTTAGCGTTAAAAACAGATTAAATATTATGGAATGATTATATATTTACTTACGTACACTTAGTATAAAAAGAAGGTTAGCAAATAGACGGAGCCGCAATTATAATATATACTAACTTCTTCTCCACATAATAAGAATAAGATAGTATAACTTTACTAAGTAAAAGAATAAATATTACTAGCTAATTATAACGGTTAGATATAAAAGATTTAATAGGAGGCATTAGAAATAATAAAGGTTATTAAATTGAAAATAGAAATGCTATACCTCTAATAGATAACTTAGAGATAGAAGATATCTTTAAGGATAAAGATAAAGAGGAGGGGGATAGTATTATAGACCTTATATTAGCAGTAGTACGGCTACTAAGAAGAGATATAAATAGGTTAGTTAAGATAGTATAGAAGGCACTAGAATTAATTAAGCTATAAAATAAGGGGTAGTTAAGTTATATAGTTAGTTATATTATAAGTTTAGAATATAGGAACGTGGGAATATAGGAATATAACGTACTAATATACTAACGTACTAACGTACTTAGTACATTTCTTAGGCGCAGTATTATATATTTAAAGGACTATAGTCCCTATCTAGATAGTTCTCTTCTTTATAGTAAATCTTAGAATATAATTAGAGTTAATCTATTAGGTAACCTACTCCACTAGTTATATTTATATTATTAACTATTCTATACCTATATACCTAGCCCTTTAACAAGTCTATCGTGGTATTTCCTATAAGGCCTCGTTATATATACTAAAAAATATATAAGGTATTTTAATTTTAAGTAACTATAACTCTACGTATATATTAAACTTTACTTTATTTCTTTATAAATCTTATACTATAGCTAATTTTAAATTATATTTATATTATTACTTTTACACCTAATTTATAGAAAGCCTCCTTTTATAATATAATAGAGTTTCTTCCCTATAGTACTACTATTAAACTCTTACTACTTTTAATACTTATAATGGGGTCCTACCTAAGCCTTAAAACCTTACTTTAATGCTAAAAAGTTATTATTAGTTTTATATTTACTATGGCAGGGAACTTTATATAGGGTTATTATACTAATTAATACTTTTAATAAAAGTAATTACTAATTTTAACTAATATAATATAACCCTATATAATTTATTATAATAATAATAATAATAATATTCTTTGCTTAATGTTTAATATAAATCCTATATAGCCTATATAGACCACTCCATTATAAAGGAGAAAACTTATATATTTATAGGAAGAAAACCCCTATAGTTAAGGGAGAAAAAACCCTATAAACTACTTTAGTAGAATAAAAAACCTTAATTTGCTATATCTATATATAATAGCAGCCCTATAAGCCTACGGCTACATCATATACCGCCCTTTTTAGAGATTTAAACTCCTTAGGAGCTACAGCTTTCTTTAGCTTATTTAAAGTAGTTAAGCCTTATTAACTAATTACTGTATTATATTTTACTATCTTTTATATTTTAACTATTTTTTATATACTATCTCTTATAAACCATTACTATATACGCCTTGCTTTCCCCCCTTTAAAGCCATTAAAGGCGTAAGGGGGATTTATCTATTAACTATTATAATACCAAAGCTAACAAGACATATTATACTTTAGGTATCTTTTATACCTAAGCCCTAGCTAGGCCCTTTTTAAAAGTCACTACTCCGTTAAAATGAGATAGGGAAAACCGTGGGTCGTAGTTTAGACTACTAAGTATTTAGTAGTTAATAGTGAGTAACCGTATACTCCGTGGGCGATTGCCCTAAGGATTAGAAGGGGCTATATATTTACTTATTTATTCGTATTTATTAATATAAAGTTATTGTCGGGAATGAGGCAAGCGGTCGTCACGTGACGCCGCGGCACTAGCGTGGTGAGGAGTCTTAGGCTCCTCGCCCTTCCTTATTCTAATGAGGGAATATTTAAGAATAATAATCATTATACTATCTGCAACCTATAGATATGTGATATCACCTTATAAAACCAACACTGATTAGTAATTAACTTCACTATTATACCACAGAATAGCTAGGTATTCCACTAAGAAGAGACAAGCTACTATACCAGTGCTACTTATGCTAGAGGAAGCTGTCTTTTAAGGTTAGAACTGGTCCTAAACCTTAAATAGAACTCTTCTATAAATTTAAGGATCTAAAGGCCAGAACTGGTCCTAAGCCTTTCCTAGATTATAGATTTTTGCGTCTATTACGCAGAATAATACGCTTTATAAGTCTTCGCGATTTAAGGCCAGAACTAGTCCTAAGCCCCATAATCGTAAATATATGTCACGAACGCGTACTAAATAACGAACGTGTACTAAACGATAATCCCTACCCTAATAACACTTCCCTCCCTCCAAAAACATAGCTACGCCTACCTTAAACAACTAGGAAGACTCCTTACTATTAGGGGTAGCTTTATACGCTAAACTTATTAATAAAGATTAGGACGAATTTACTATTAATATAATAACTTATACCGTAAAACAAGTTAACAGCTTTCTCCTACACCGTATTATATTTTACTAAAGTAGATACTACGCCAATCTATAGGTATAGGAATATTTTAGAGAGGATTTCGTAGGATAGACCGCTAACACCTAGGTACTTAGCAATGTTAATATTATTCGGGATTTTTAAGACTTCCTCTATAGGAATGGGGTATATATTACTAAAAACAGTAACCTAATTACCAGTAATATCTAAGCCGTTATTATTAGTATAGAAAAACCAGTATAGACGAAAGCTAAGATTATATATTAACTACGGAAACCTAAAACTAACCTATATTCTTTAAAAGGCAACTTTAATTTAGAATAAAACCCCTAGAACGCTACTATCCCACCTAAAGGTACTCTCCCACCTAAAGGTGCTCTCCCACCTAGAGGTACTCTTCCTCCACCTCCGCTGCCTCTAGCTCCTTTACCCTAGCCAACTAGTAAGCCTCTACTATAAGAAGTTATAAATCTAATAAAGGTATATTTAGATAAGGAGAAAAAGTTTAAAGGAGAACTATATAATATACTTAGAACAAAACTATAGGTCTTTTATAACTGCTATAGTAAGGTTAGAATCTAATACCACCAGTTTTATTATACTTTCTTAGTTATATTAAAGGGACGGGCGGTAATATTTTATTATAACTATATTACGGGTAGAAACTATAGCTTTAATATAATACTTCAGCTTACTAAAACCCACTTTAAGACTAATAAGAATTGCTAGCTTTATATATCTAAATA
>Ga0307515_10003317_pt1 | contig 34027 bp, 21 predicted proteins | sample 17_EM_MG_FD_194513 | JGI IMG/M metagenome (GOLD analysis project Ga0307515, IMG submission 194513) | Populus trichocarpa ectomycorrhiza microbial communities from riparian zone in the Pacific Northwest, United States - 17_EM | ecosystem: Host-associated > Plants > Roots > Unclassified | place...
CGGAGGTGGTGGACCCGGCGATCCGATCGCAGCCTACGACTGCAACGCGCTCCAGGGCCCGCTTTCGACGAACCGCTTCTACGAGGCCAACCCGACGTACGTCGATCCGGTCGACGACAGCGCGTCATGGACGACGTCGACCCCGGCGGCACAGGGCATGGATTCGGCCGGGCTGGAGGCAGCTTCGACCGCGATGAACGCCGAGGCTACCAGCTGGAGCTTCCTCGTGATCCGCCACAACGCCCTCGTGTTCGAGCGCTACTACCACGGTAGCGCGAAGAACCAGAGCAACAACGTTCACTCGGCATCCAAGAGCATCTGGGGCGCCGCGATCGGCATCGCGATCAACCAGGGCCTGATCCCCAGCGAGAACGCGACGCTCGCCTCGATCCTGCCGGCGAGCGACGTCGCGAAGATGAGCGCCACCACCAAGACGATCACGGTCCGCAATCTGATCACGATGAGCTCGGGGATCCGATGGGAAGAGGACACGACCGAGGATACGGTCCAGCGGACGCCCAACTGGGTCCAGACGATCCTCGGACTCGGGACGTCCACGACGCCCGGCACTGCGTTCAACTACAGCACCGGCAATACCCACCTGGGCTCCGCCGTGCTGGCCGCGGCCACCAAGACCACGGGCTGCGAGTTCATCCACAAGAACGTGCTCGCGCCACTGGGCATTGTCGCCGAACACTGGGGACGCGATCCGCAGGGTAACTTCTCGGGAGGCTACAACCTCTACCTGACGCCGCGCGAGCTCGCGAAGTTCGGGTTGCTCTATCTCCACGACGGCAAGTTGAATGGCAAGCAGCTCGTCCCGGCGGCCTGGGTGCAGACGTCGATGACCAACCAGGTGGACGCAGGTACTCCGTACAGCTACGGCTACACTTTCTGGCTCCAGGAGCTCGCGGGTCACCATGTCGCGATGTCGTGGGGGTTCGGCGGTCAGATGATCTACATCATCAAGGATCTGGATCTCGTCGTCGTGATGACCACGAATACCGCCGGCAACAACGACGACACGTTCGATGGCGTGTCGATCATCCAGAACAACGTGATCCCGGCGACCCACTGAGCGGGGAAGACCGGGGCAGCCCCGGGAAGACCTCCGCGCTGGTCGCCGGCGTCGCGCTGGCCGGAGATCAATTGCGTACCATCGCGCAACGCCGTACAAGACGTGCACGACGCCGCGCCCCACACTCGTCCGATGAAGCAGTTGCTGTACCTGCTGCCGGCGGCGCTTGCCGCGTGCGGCGCCGGTTCGATCGGCTCGCCCTCGGCACCCGCGCCGACGGGCGTCCTGCCCCGCTACACGATGGACGTCACGCTGGTCCCCACCACTCACGAGCTGCGCGTGACCGGCACGCTGGTCGTTCCATCGCCGGGACGGACGATCACCATCCAGCTGATGGACGCAATGACCGACATCGAGCTGACCAGCACGCCGCCGGGGACCTGGTCGGCCCCGGCCGCGCCACAGCCCGGCGCCGGCAACGCCGAGCGCACGCTGACCTTGGCCGCCGCCGCCCCCGAGGTCGCGATCCGGTTCGCGTACGCGTCGCACGTCGAGACCAGGTTCGTCTATCACATCGGCGCGGACGCGATGTTCGCCGGCGGCCCGACGTCGGCGTGGTACCCGCAGCTGTCGCCCGACAAGGCGGTCGGCACGCTGCGCTTCCACTACCCCGAGCGCTACCAGCTGATCGCCGGCGGCACCGCCAGCGATGCCGTCGCTGCCGCGGCCCACGCCACGACCGTGGTCTATTCCCGGCCGTCGACGTTCTCGTTCGTCGCGGCACCGCTCGTCGCGCGCAGCCGCACCGGGGCCGTGCCGACCCGCGCCTACGTCCTGCGCGATCGCCCGGGGATCGACGCCTACCTCGATGGCTGCGCCCGCGCGATCGGCATCCTCGCCCACGAGTTCGGCGCGTACCCGTACGACGGCTTCGCGCTCGTCGAGCTGCCATCGGCGGCGACCCAGGCCGCGGGGTTCTCGGGCGCGAGCTTCGAGGGGTTCATGGTCGCGAGCTCGCGCGATCTCGACGCGCCGTTCAACCTCGCGTACTTCGGCCACGAGATCGGCCACCAGTGGTGGGGCAACCTGATCACCAGGCAGGGCAACGAGGGCGGCATGGTGATGGACGAGGGCCTCGCGCAGTACGGCTCGCTGCGCATCGTCGAGGAGCTCGAGGGCGCCGCCGCGGCCGAGAGCTATCGCCGGCGCGGCTACCCGGGCTACAACGACGACCAGAGCGGCCTCGGCTTCCTGCGCTACGCCGCGGCCGGCCTCGACCAGCCGGTCGCCGCCGCCGGCGAAGGCTACAGCTCCGTGGCCCACACCCTGGCCAACAGCAAGGGGCTGCTCGCGCTCGATCACCTGTCGCGCGTCGTCGGCCGCGACCAGTTCCGCGCCGCGTTGCACGAGATCACCGAGCGCCACGCGTTCCGCCCGCTCGCCTGGGGCGAGCTGCGCGCGATCGTCCAGGCCCACGCCGGCAAGGACCTCGGCCGCGTGTTCGCCGAGTGGTTCGATCGCCCCGGCGCACCGGATCTCGGCGTCGAGTGGACCCCGGCGGGGCACAGCGTGCGCGGCGCGATCGTCCAGCGCGGCACGCCGTACCAGCTCGAGCTCGACGTCGCGCTGGTCGGCGCGCACGACTCGACGATCCGCCGCGTCGCGATCGACGGTCCGCGCACGCCGCTGGCGCTCGACGCGCCGTTCGACGTCGAGCGCATCGAGCTCGACCCGCACTTCACCATCGTGCACTGGACGCCCGAGTACCGCGCCGAGGCCGATGCGTTCATCGACTACACGCGCGCTGCGGCCAAGCTCCATTCCGGCGACCCCAGGGCCGCCGCCGCGCTGTTCGCCGCCGCGCTCGACCACGCGCCCGCGCCGGCAGATGACCGCCACGGTGTGCGCTTCCTGCTCGAGGCCGGCTACGCCGGCGCGCTGCGCATCCAGGGCGACGCCGCGCAAGCGCGGACTCACCTGCTCGCCGCGCTCGCCGCCCCGGTCCGCCCGCCGGACCGCGTGCCCTGGGTCTATGTCCGGCTCGCCGAGCTCGCCGCCGCCGAGCACGACACCGTGTCCGCGGCGCGCTACGCGAAGGCGGCCGCCGATGCCGAGGCCGCTTCCGGCCACGCGCTCGGCGCGGCCGCGACCGTCGCCCCGCTGCTCACCGGCCAGACGCCGTGATCATGCACGGAGACCCGGCGCGGTCGCCGATCATTGCGGCTTGAACGCGAACACCTTGTTGTCGCCGGCGACGATGATGCGGCCCTTGACGGCGATCGGCGAGGTGAACTGCCGCACCGCGGAGAACGAATCGGCGCCGCCGTTGAACACCACGGCGCCCGTGGCGGCATCCCACGCGTGTAGCTTGTTTGTCCCCGCGGCGCCGGCCGTCCACACGATGGCCACGCTGCCGCGATCATCGGTGGTCGTGATGATCGGCGAGCCCTGGCCGCCGTTGTTCGCGCACCACGCCATGGTGATACGCGTTCCGCTCAGCTTGACGGTCGCGAGATCGCCACTCCCCGTCGGACAGCCGACGGCGGTCGCGTTGCGATGTCCGTGGATCGTGACGAACGTGCCCGCCGGCGTGGTCACGGCCGCCGACGCGTTGACGATCTGGCCGTTCATCACGCGCAGCGTCGCCTTCTGCGCGCCGATGCCGCCGAGGTTGTTGCGGTCGAGCGCGAACACGTTGCCGTCCTTGCCGAACGCGAGCACGAGCTGCGACGGTGTGAACGCCGGTGCATCGACGACGAGCGAGCCGCTGCCGCCGAGATCGAGATCGGAGGCGTCGAGCGACTGCCAGTTCGTCGGCGTGAAGAAGTCTCGCGTCTGACCCGAGAACACCGCGCGCGGTTGCAGGCGGATCACCGCCTCGCCACGGGACCACGTGGTCGCGCCGAACGTGTTGCCGGTCGTGACGAAGATATTGCTGCCGTCGGTCGACGGCCCGCCGGTCGCCCACATCCCACCGCCGCGGGTAGCGCCGGTCTTGAACGTCCCGATGGTCGTGGGCGTGTTGGTGTCGATCCCGAAAACCCAGCCGCGAAAGTTGCCGCAGTCGCCCAGGTGTCCGCTGTAAGACACGTAGAGGATGTTGTTGACGAGGAGCAGCGCACTCCGCTGGTTGTGCAGGACCGGATTGAACCGCTCTCCCCCGTTGATGACCGACCTCGAGGACACCGGCCAGCCGGGGCGCTCGGAGCCGTCGTCGAGCGACACGGCGTGGATCAGGTGATCCGTGATCGTCGTGCTCGTCCCGGTCACCGCGTCGAAGTAGATGGTGCGCTTCGCGAGGTCGATCGTGGGAGTCCCCGTGATGCCGAGCGGGGCGATGTTGCCACAGCCCGCACCGGTCCGGCCCGCGGGCGTACCGTAGGTGCGCTGCCACACCGGCCTGCCGGTGGTCTCGTTGAGCACGCTGATCTGGTTGTTCTCCGTGGCGACCACGAACACACCGGGGGTGCCATCGACGAACAGCGGCGAGGCGAAGACATTGCCCGACACGGTCCCGTCGAACGTCCGGTCGAGCACCATCGTCGCCGCGCGCGCCTTGGTCAGCGTCGGTTGCACGAACACGCCATTGCGGTTCGGCTGGTTGTTGCGTTCGAGCACCGATGCGCCCGTGGCCGTGATGGCCTCGTCCGGCGCGCTCGTCGGTTCGATGTCGGCGTTGTCGCTCTCGCACGACAACGCCAGCAAGGCCAAAGCGAGGTACTCTGGATATTTGCGTCGCATGCGTCGATCTCTACAGCAAGCGGACGGGCCGCGGTGGCCGCGGTGGCTGATTCGACGTGAACTGTTCCGCACGAACTCGCGATGGCGGTATTGAGTGTCGCGCATCCGTATCATCCCGAACGATCCGCGAACGCGGCGTACGGTCGTCGTGTCCGGGCTTACCTCCGGACGCGGAGCGACGCCGTAGGTGAATCTGCCACGACCGAACAACTCCGATCGCCGCGCGCCGGCCGTGGATTCGCCGTCAAGCCCGAGACCGCGCCGCGCCGGCATGACATCGTGTCCGGATCCCGGACAATGACCGCGGCCGGAGGCGGTCGAGAGCCGGCCCGGTCGCATGCAGCGGATTGCGGCAGTCAGGTCGTCATGCACACCATCGGCCAAGTGGCCTTACCACCTGGCCATCTGGCCTTGCCAATGATTCCGCTGGCCAAGCGGCCTTACCATGCGGATGAAGTCCGCATTTCGGTGTGCAAACATACGATCTCCTGAGCGATTGATTATTGGGAGATACGGTCGATAATCCCGCCCAGCGTCGACGACGACGATTCCCCAGCTGGGAGGCTCTCAATGGTGTCTGCAAAGTCCATGATCTGCGCAGTAGTCATGACCGGTGGCTGCGCGCTCTCCGGATCGCCCGACGAAGCCGAGCTGCAGCAGGCGGCGACGCCGTGCTCGGTCCCATCGTTCATCGCGGGAGCGCCCGCGCCGGTCGGCTTCGCGTCGCTGAACGGCGGCACGACCGGCGGAGGCGCGGGCCCGCAGCAGCTGGTCACCACGCTGGCGCAGTTCAATACCGCCGCCGCCGGCAGCAATGCCGCGGTGATCTTCGTCAGCGGCAGGCTCGCTGCGGGCACCGTGACGATCGGCTCGAACAAGACGGTCATCGGCTGCTCCGGGACCACGCCGACCCTGAGCGGTCATGTCAGGATCAAGAGCTCGACCAACCTCATCGTCCGGAACCTCAACATCGTGGGGTTCAACTGCAGGCCGCCCGACGTCGACACCGCGAACGGCGGCGAGTGCCAGAACGGCCAGGACGCGGTCACCGTCGAGAGCTCGCGCAACATCTGGTTCGACCACGACGCGGTGTCGGATGGCTCCGACGGCAACCTCGACATCAACCACGGCTCGGACTTCATCACGATCTCGAACACCAGGTTCTTCTATTCGTCCGCGCGCAGCGATCCCAACGATACCGGAGCCGCGGGACATCGCTTCTCCAACCTGATCGGCGGCAGCGACAGCAACGGCTCGGAGGACACGGGCAGGCTGAACATCACCTGGGTCCACGACTGGTGGGCGCAGAACGTCGTCGAGCGTCAGGCGCGCGTCCGGTTCGGCAAGAACCACTTCTTCAACAACCTGTGGACCTCGACCGGCAACAACTACTGCATCGGCGTCGGTGTCGGCGCCAACATCCTGAGCCAGAACAACGCGTTCGTGAACGTGAGGACGCCGCTCAACACCACCAGCTTCGTCAACTCCGGCATCGCGCCGAGCTTCGCCAGGTCCACCGGCAACGTGTTCCAGGGCACCTCGGGCAACGCGGTGCTCGACATCAATCCCGGATCGGTGTTCACGCCACCGTACACATTCAACCTCGGAATGGGATCGACCACGCAGGCGTTCGTCCAGGCCAACGCGGGTCCAAAGTAGCAGCCATGACCAGGCAGCGCTCGCTCATCGGCTCCGTGATCGCGGCGGCTGTCATCGTGGCCGGGCTCGCCGCGCCACGGCCCGCCGCCGCCGCTTCGCACACGATCACCTGGGACGCCTACTCCCTGATGATCGATGGTCAGCGCACGTTCATCTGGTCCGGCGAGTTCCACCCGTTCCGGCTGCCCAGTCCGAGCCTGTGGCGCGACGTGTTGCAGAAGCTGAAGGCCAATGGCTACAACGCGGTCTCGATCTACTTCGACTGGGGGTATCACTCCGCCCAGCAGGGGGTCTACGACTTCACGGGCGTGCGCGACATGGACCAGGTGCTGAACCTGGCGCAGGAGGCCGGGCTCCACGTCATCGCGCGCCCGGGCCCGTACATCAACGCCGAGACCGACGGCGGCGGGTTCCCGGCGTGGCTCGCGACCCGGGCCGGCAGGGCGCGCACCGACGCCGCCGGATACCTCGCGGCGACCGACGAGTGGCAGTCGCAGATCGACACGATCATCGCCCGTCACCAGCTCACCAGCGGCGGCGGCACGGTCATCCTGTACCAGATCGAGAACGAGCTCGCGTCCACCGGCACCAGCCAGCTGAACTACCTGACTCACCTGCGCGACAAGGCGCGCGCGGATGGCATCTCGGTGCCGATCTTTCACAACGACAAGGGCCGCAATGGCTTCTGGGTGCCGGCCAGCTCCGGCGTCGCGGGCACCGTGCCCGGCCCGGTCGATCTCTATGCCTTCGACGGCTACCCGGGCGGCACCTGCCACAGCGACAACACCACCGGCGGTCCGTCGGTCGCGCCGGACTGGGGGATCTGGGGCAGCAGCGGAGCCAAGGGCGGTGCGACCGCCTCGCCGAACACCCCCGGCTTCGCCGCCGAGTTCGGCGGCGGCTGGTTCGACTTCTGGGGCGGCTCGGGCTCGTACCCGTGCATGGCGCAGCGCGAGGGGCCGGGATACGAGCGCGTGTTCTACGGCACCAACATCGCCAACCGGCTCACGATCCAGAGCTTCTACATGACCGTCGGCGGAACGTCGTGGGGCTGGCTGCCGGCGCCGGTGGTCTACACGTCGTACGACTACGGCGCGGCGCTCGACGAGGCCCGCCAGCCGCGGCCCAAGCTCGCCGCGATGAAGCAGCTCGGGCTGTTCCTGCAGAGCGTCTCGCCGATCACCAAGCTCGACAAGGCCGCCGCGGTCACGCCGTCGTCGGGCGCGGTGAAGATTTACCACAACGTGAATCCGGACACCCAGACTCACTTCTACTTCGCCACGCACAACCCCTCGAGCGCCACCACCAGCGACAGCTTCACGTTCCCGATCACCACGCCCGACGGCGCGTTCACCGCCGCGCTGGCGCTGAACGGGCAGGACGCGAAGACCCTGGTCGCGAACTGGAACTTCGGCGGACAGCACCTGGTGTATTCGACCTCGGAGATCGCGACCGTGCTGCGCCAGGGCTCGACCGACCTGCTGCTGCTGTACGGTCGCACCAGCGAACCGGGACAGACCGTGCTGCGCTACACCAGCCAGCCGACCGTGACCGTCCTGGCCGGCATGGTCACGAGCGCGTTCAGCAACGGCCGGCTGGATCTGCAGTACACGCACGCGGGGCTCGCGCAGGTCCGGATCACCGGCGGTGGTCGCGACACGCTGACGCTGCTGATCGCGAGGCAGAGCTTCGCCGACGCGATGTGGCGCCAGGACACCTCGGCCGGCCCGGTGCTGGAGCGCGGACCGCAGCTGGTGCGCACCGCTGCCGCGAACGGATCCACGCTGGCCCTGACCGGCGACACCGCCGCGGCGTCGAGCCTGGAGATCTGGGCACCCGCGGCGATCTCCGCGGTGACCTGGAACGGGGCCGCGGTCAGCGTCCGGCGCACGTCGGCCGGCAGCCTCGCGGCGGTGAACCAGCTGCCGGGGCCCGACGCGGTTCCGCTTCCGGATCTCGCCACCGCGACCTGGCGATTCTCCACCGAGTCGCCCGAGGCCAGCGCGTCGTTCAACGACGCCGCCTGGGCCGCCGCCACCAGGACCACGACCAACAGCACGACCCCGCCGCCGTCGGGGCAGCCCGTGCTCACCACCGATGACTACGGCTTCCACCATGGCGACGTCTGGTATCGCGGCCGCTACACCGGCGCCGCGACCTCGATCGCGCTGCGGTACGGCGGAGGAGGCGCCGGGATGCTGCAGACCTGGATCGACGGCGTGTACCTGGGCCAGAACGTGCTCGCCACCGGCACCACCACGCCGAGCACCACCGCGACCGCCAGCTTCAGCGTCCCGGCGGCGCAGCGCACCGGCGCCGCGCACGTGGTCGCGGTGATGGTTCGCAACGGCTCGCACAACGAGGACGGCGGCGTCAACGACGCGCAGAAGGAGGGCCGAGGCCTGATCTCCGCGACGGCGTCCGACGCGGGCGGCGCCGGCCTGGCGACGACCTGGAAGATCCAGGGCAACGCGGGCGGCGAGGCGATCGCCGACAAGGTGCGCGGCCCGCTCAACACCGGCGGGCTGTTCGGCGAACGCAACCGCTGGCACCTGCCCGGCTTCCCCGACGGTGGCTGGCTGTTCCACCCGGTCCCGGACACCGCAGCGGTCGCGGGCACGTCGTGGTACCGGACCCAGTTCACGCTGGCGGTGCCGGCCGGCCACGACGCATCGCTCGGGGTCACGATCGGAAACCCGGCGGTGCGCGCGTCCGGCGGCGCGTACCGGGTGCTGATCTTCGTCAACGGCTGGAACATGGGCCAGTACATCGGCGACGTCGGGCCGCAGCACACGTTCGTGATCCCGAACGGCATCCTCGATCCGCGCGGCACCAACACGCTCGCGCTCGCCGTGACCAGCAACGGCGGCGCGGCGAACGCGCTGGAGAGGGTGACGCTGACCAACCTGGGGACGGTGCGCGGCGGCGTGCCGCTGTCCCTGGTCGCCTCGCCCGGGTTCTGACAAGACCGCCGCCCCAGGAGATCGCCATGCAGCCATCGCTTCCCGAGGTTCGACCCAACCACGACCGACGACGGACGCGCGCCGCGGCGGTGTTCGCAGCGGCGGTGGCCGGCGCCATCGTGTCACCGCGCGCGGCGCAGGCCGCCGAGCAGGTCCCGGACGGTACCTTCGATACCAGCCTGGGCTCGTGGTACGCGTACGGTGTCGCGGCCGGTCCGGCGCTGACGGCCGGCGCGCTGTGCGTGGATGCCCAGGACGGCACGGTGAACCCGTGGGACGCGGCGATCGGCCGCAACGACATCCCGGCGATCGCCGGCGAGGGCTATCAGCTGTCGTTCCAGGCCAGGGCGACCCGGAGCGTCGTGGTCAACGCGAACTTCCAGCACGGCTCGGGCGGCTTCGAGCTGATCGCCGGTGGCGCGACGACGATCACCACCGAGTGGCAGACATTCACCGCCAACGGCACCGCGCCGCTCGGGTTTGCCGACGGCCAGGTCGTGTTCCAGATCGGCGGCAAGGGTGCATTCACGATCTGCGTCGACAACGTCAGCCTCCAGGGCGGTGTCACCGCACCGCCCTACGTCCCCGATACCGGACCGCGCGTGCGCGTGAACCAGATCGGCTATCTGCCATTCGGCCCCAAGCGCGCGACGATCGTCACCGGCGCCACCACCGCCGTGCCGTGGCAGCTGCGCAACGCGGCCGGCAGCGTCGTCCGGTCCGGGATGACCACGCCGCGCGGCATGGACATCACGTCCGGCCAGACCGTCCACACCGTCGACTTCACCAGCTTCACCCGGTCGGGCTCGGGCTACGTGCTGGCCGCCGACGGCGAGCAGAGCTATCCATTCGCGATCTCGGCCGGGGTCTACGAGCAGCTGCGCAAGGACGCCAAGACCTACTTCTACACCAACCGCAGCGGGATCGAGATCCGCGACGCGCTCGCTCCGGGCTACGGCCGGGCGGCCGGGCACGTCGGCCTGCTCCCCAACCGCGGCGACACCGCGGTGTCGTGCCAGGCGCCGCGCGACTTCATGAACTTCTGGACGTGCGATCCGAGCTTCGCCCGCAACGTGACCGGCGGCTGGTACGACGCCGGCGACCACGGCAAGTACGTCGTCAACGGCGGCATCTCGGTGGCGCTGCTGATGTCCGAGTACGAGCGCAGCCTGACGGCGCGCACCGCCGATCGCGGCGCGCTCGGCGACGGCACGCTGCGGATCCCCGAGTCCGGAAACGGCGTCCCGGACCTCCTCGACGAGGCGCGCTGGGAGCTCGAGTGGATGCTGCGCATGCAGGTCCCCGCCGGCGCGGCCGATCCGGGCATCGCACCCTACGAGGGCATGGCGTTCCTGAAGGTGCAGGATGCCGAATGGACCGGACTGCCGCTCGCGCCCGCGGCGGATGACAAGCCGCGCGAGCTGCACCGCCCGTCGACGGCCGCCACGCTCAACCTCGCAGCGGCCGCCGCCCAGGGCGCCCGGCTGTTCGCGCCCTACGATCCCGGGTTTTCGAGCCGGCTCCTGGCGGCGGCGCGAACCGCGTACCGGGCCGCGAAGCGAGTGCCGGACCTGTTCGCACCCGACGCCGACGGCAACTCGGGCGGCGGTGCCTACAGCGACCGCGACGTCCGCGACGAGTTCTACTGGGCGGCCGCCGAGCTGTTCCTCACCACCGGCGACGACGAATACCGGGCGGACGTCGCCGCGTCACCGCTGGGCAACGGCGCGGTGTTCTCGGTCGACGGCTTCTCCTGGCAGACGCCGGGCGCGCTGGGTCAGCTCGATCTGGCGACCGTGCCCAGTCACATCGCGGGGCGCGACAAGATCCGCGCGTCGGTGGTGAAGGCGGCCGACGCGATCCTGGCGGTCCAGCGCGCTCAGCCCTACGCCCAGCCCTATGCCCCGGCGAGCAACCAGTGGACCTGGGGCTCGACCAGCCAGGTCCTGAACAACCTGATCGTGCTCGGCACCGCGTACGACATCACCGGCGCGTCGAAGTACCGCGCCGCCGTGCTCGAGGGCGCCGACTTCCTGTTCGGGCGCAACGCGCTCAACCGGTCCTATGTCACCGGCTACGGCACCGTGTCCGCGCAGAATCAGCACACCCGGATGTATGCCAATCAGCTCGATCCGGCGCTGCCGCACCCGCCGGCCGGCACCATCGCGGGCGGCCCGAACTCCGGGATCCAGGACCCGTTCGCGCAGGGCAAGCTGGCTGGCTGCGCGCCGCAGTTCTGCTACATCGATGATATCCAGTCGTTCTCGACCAACGAGATCGCGATCAACTGGAATGCGAGCCTGTCGTGGGTCGCGTCGTTCATCGCAGATCTCGATGACGGCGCCAACGACGGAAACTGACCCGCCGCCGCTGCGGATCACCGGCGATGAGTCGGGATCTCCAGCACCTGGATCGAGCTGGGCGGAAGGGTGAGATCGAAGGTCGGCGCGATGCCGGTCAGCGTCCTCGCCCTGGGGACGACGCGGTCCGGATCGCTCAGCGTGTTGGTGTCCTGCGGACTGCGCGACGTCAGGACCACCGCCTTGGCCCGCGACGACACCTTGATCGACCCGGTCAGGGTGATGTGCACCGGCTGGGGCGATCCCGCGCAGTTGACCAACTTGAGGAAGATGGTCCCGGACAGGCTGTCCTGGGTGACGCTGTGGAACAGCTGCGACCCGCCGGTCGTGGTCAGCTTCGCCGGCAGCACCACGTTGCCGGCGTGCCGCGCGAACATCGCCTGCATGTGATACGACGGCGAGCCGTAGCTGCGCAGCGCGTCGTAGCCGATGAGGTTATTCGGCCACTGACTGGCTCCTGGATTGACATTGACCAGGATCGGCGCATAGGCCACCATGATCACGACATCGGAGTTGCGCTCGAGCCCGGTCAGCCACGCCGCGTCGCCTAGCGCGGCGTTGAGGTCGGGCGTGGGTCGGCCCTCGATCGACGCGTACTCGCCGACGAAGATCTTCGGCCCGTTGCGATCGAAGCTGTCGTAGCGGCTGGCCATGCGCTGGAACGCCCGCGGCGTGTTGTAGAAGTGCTCGTCGAGCACGTCCGGCGTGCGGCTCGCGACCTGCGTGGTGGCGATCACCCGCAGCTCGGGATGCGCCGCCTTGATCGCATCGTAGAACTGGGCGAACCGGCCGTCGTAGCTGCCGGAGCCATCGAAGAAGTCCTCGTTGCCGATCTCGACGTACTCGAGTGGGAACGGATCGGGGTGGCCATCCGCGGCGCGGCGCGCGCCCCACACCGTGGTCGGGTCGCCGGTCACGTACTCGATCTCGTCGAGCGCGTCCTGCACGTGCGGCTGGAGATCCGGGCCGGGGGCCACGAAGCTGCCGTTCAGCGAGTACCCGGCGTAGACCCCGAGCACCGGCACCATCCCGAGGTCCTCGCACCACTCCAGGTACTCGAGCAGGCCCAGGCCATCGCTCGAGCGGTAGCCCCAGGTCCCCGGGTGTCCGGGCCGGGAGGCCACGGGACCGATCGTGGTCTTCCACTGGAACCGATCGGCGATCGTGGTGCCCTCGAGGAAGTTGCCGCCGGGGAGGCGCAGGAACGTCGGCACAAGCCCGGCCATGAGCTCCATCAGGTCGATGCGGTTGCCGTTGGGCCGGTTGCGGAAGGTCGCCGGGAACAACGAGACCTGATCGAGCCAGAACGTCCCGGTATCGCGCGTGGCGATCACGAACCGGGCATCGGCCGTCGGGCGGACCGGACCGGTGTGGAGCCGCACGCGGTATGGTCGCCACTGGTCGTCGATCTTGCCGATCTGGCCGCGCGCGTACACCGTCGCACCGTCGGGACTCTCGATGCTCACGGTCAGCGGGCCACGAAATCCTGGGCTCGCCTTGGCGAACAGCGCGACGCGATAGGTGGCGTGCGGCTTGACCGGAATGCCCCAGAAGCCGTCGTTGGCGACCCCGACGCGATGCTTTCCGGCGCCGGCCGTGACGCGCAGGCTGGTGGTCAACGCGGTCCCGGGGATCGGCTGGGTCGTGTCGAGCGCCATCGCGCCGGCCGTGCCGCCGTCCTGGACGAGCGCCCAGTGGACCGGAGCGGAAGGATCATCGCGGAACGCGCGGTTCTGGATCAGCTCGCCGTACAGTCCGCCATCGAGCGCATGATTGATCTCCTCGATCATCAGGCCATTGAGGATGGGACTCACCGCGTGGCCCGGATGCGCGGCATCGATCTCGAGCGCGGCGGGTGCGACCGGCAGCGGCCCGGTCAGCCCTGGATCTCCGACCCGGGCGACCGCGAGCACGTCGCTCGCCGCCAGGGCGGACGGGTAGAGCCGCACGTCATCGACCGCGCCGTTCGCGAAGTCGACCTTGTTACCGGCGAACTTCCCGCGACCCACCGCGGTGGGGCCGGTCGCGGCACCCGCGACGACGCTGTAGACGGTGTCGGCCAGGACGCCATCGACGTAGAGCGAGGCGGACCGGGCCGCGGCGTCGTAGACCCCGGCCAGGTGGTACCACCGTCCCACCACGGGGGTGAAGCCGGACTGGGCCAGCACGAAGAAGTCATACGGGACCGTGAACGAGAACTGATTGGTGTCGCCGCGCAGCTGCAGAAAGAAGCTGCTCAGCGTGTCGCCGTCCTCGCTCACGAAGGTCTGATAGCCGCCGATGCGGCCGACCTTGACCCAGGCGGCCACCGTGAAGCTCTGCGTCGTGTCGACGATCGGCGTCGCGATCTCGGCGTAGCTGCCGACCGTGCCCGGCAGCGCCAGGGCGGAGCTTCCCACCAGACCCGCAGTCCAGCCGCTCGCGCCGAACAGCGCGGCTGCGTGGCCGTTGCCGGACGCGTCGTTCGCCACCGTCCCGGCCCCTTCGTCGAAGGTCAGGTAGGCGGCGGGGCTGCTCCCCGGCGGCTGAGCGCGAAGCGGCCGGGCGGCACGTATGCAGAGCAGTGCCAGTGACAGCGTCAGCGTCAGCGTCGCTGTGGACGATCGCATCATGGGTTCCTCCGGGTTCGGAAGGCGCGTGGTCGCGGCCCGCGCACTATAGCCTCGGCTGGCCGCGAACCGTCATTTCAATCCATTCGCCTGCGCGGCCCCCGAGCTCACAGTCATCCGGATGAGAGAGCGCGTGCGCACAGCCTGGACCAGGCACGCAACCTCCGCTGGCCGTCGACGACCGGCTCCGGCGCGGTCAGTCGGCCGGTTTCCGTGGAGCGAGTTGCCTGAACCGACGTGGGCACCGTTACGCTTCCAGCTCCTATAGACGAATTGATGTCTGCGACTCGCGCGTGCCGTCTACACCGCCGCCGTCGCCGCTGATTGATTGTTCTGATCGCGCGACTTCTGCAGGCCCGGTAGCCGCGACGAGAACAGCAGCTGTATCGGAACGAGGTGAGGTGGGCATGTCGCACATTATGTATGCACCATTCATATGATGTTCTGAGCATGCATATTTCTAGAATGGATGTATCGCACGGCTGGGAAGACCATCAGGCGCGGGCAGACGCGACTCGTGCTGGTCAGGCCACCGTCGCCAGTCGCGGTAGCGGTCGCGATGCCGCCGACCCGGTACGGTCGCTCGCAATCATGGCATCGGTGCACATGCTGCAGTTCCTTCCAGAGATTGCCAAGAGCGAATACCGATGTATCCGATAGGCTCAGGGTGTCCGTAATCGCGCGGGGAAGAGGTCGCCGTGTCAAGAGCTCGTCGGTGGGTGATTCGTTGGATCACGGATAGCGACACCTGCGTCGCGACGGAGTCTCGATGACGCGGTGGATGCGTCCCCACGAGCTCGAGCGCGATCAACGCCGCGACGGGTTCGACCCCGTCGTCGAGGGTGCTCGCTATCAGCTATCGCGCGAGCTGTCGCTGGCACTCTGGAAACGCGTATGCACCGCGGCAACCGACGGCGCAGGTCGGTGCGATACCGAGCAGGCAGCGCAGCGATTCCACGCGATCGCTGCGCGGATCGCCGCACGCGGCGGACGGCTGCGCCCCGATGTCGGCAGGCTCACACGCGTCGGCGTAGAGCTCGACGGCGGCTCGCTGAATGCCTGGTTCGACGAGGAGCTCGGTCCACGCGTGCCAGGCCGCGAGACCCTGGTCGCCGCCGAGACGCGCCGGCGTGCCCTGCGAGACGAACCGGCGAGCACACGCCAGCACGCCGACCACGCCGCAACGGACGAGCGGGAGGACAGCCCGAAGGCCGACGAGCTCCCGGGAGCGAGCGAGATGCGGAGGGCCCTCGCCGCACTTCAGCAGCCGCTGCAACCCGGACACGCGTCTGCTGCACGCGCACGGCGACCGGTCGCGAGCGAGGACCCACAAGCCTTCGCCGCAGATCACCCGCTGTCACCACACGAGCCGGCGCCCGACCGACGCCCCGGAGAACGGCGACTTCCGCTGGCCACGCTGGACCGTATGGAACACGCGTTCGGCCAGCGCTTCGACGATGTCGAGCTCCACGCCGACAGCGCGGAGGTGCCCAGGGGCGTACAGGCGTTCACCCGCGGCCGCCACATCCATCTCGAGCCAGGCGCCTTCGAGCCCGACACCGAGCATGGCGAGCACGTCATCGCACACGAGCTGGCCCACGTCGCGCAACAATCGCAGCCGAGCGCCCCCGCACGCCCGGCGACCCGCGCCGCGCTCGAAGCCGATGCGCATCAAGCCGCCCTCGCCGCTCTCGCCGGGCGCGCCGCGTCCGTGAGCTTGTTCGCGCCAGCGAGTGCCGCCCTCGGGTTCTCGAACGGCGAGCCACAGCCACGCCCAACCTCGGCGCCCGGTGCGCCGAGCAGGCCGGCGCAAAGCGCACGCGGCAGTGCCCCGGCTCCCGCTCCGCGTACGCCCGGCGGCGCGAGCGGCAGTCCGGGCGGCACCGGCGGGCGCCCCACCCCGACGGCGCGTCCCACTGCCACGAGCAGCAAGGCCACCGCCCCGGCCGCCGCCCCCGCGCCTACCCGCGCCCCCCGCGGCGATGGGCTGCTGGTCCCCGAAGCACCCCGCGCCTTGACTCCAGACGCCGCAGGCCGCCTGCAATCGACGCGAGCCGGCAACCAAGGCGTCGCTGCAGCGACCACCACGCTGCCCACTGCCCAGCAGCAGACCACCGTCGCGCGTGAAGCCGTGGTCGAGCCACAGGCCGAGCAGGACGGCCGCGCTCAGCACGGCGTCGTCACCGACGTCGACGATCGGCCGCCGCCAAGCCCCGAGATCGAAGAGGCGTGCGCGCACATCCGCCAGGTCATCCGCGACAAGCGGCCGCCCGACGAAGACAAGCTGGTCGAAGCCAAGCCCCGCGAGATGGCACAGGAGGCGGGCAAGGAGATGTCGGCCGGCGTCGAGCAGCGCGCCGGTACGGTCCGCGAGGGCTACGACGGCATACAAAACAGCCCGCAGGGCACGCCGAGTACCACGCCGGTACCGGCGACCGTGCCGCCCGAGCGCGCCGAGACCCAGCCCGTCGACGCCGGAGCCGGCACCCCGGATCCGGTGAGCAGCGGAGACGTCTCGCTCGAGGGCGACGTCACGGCGCAGAACCAGAAGATCGAAGACGCCGGCATGAACACCGAGCCTGGCAAGCTCGTCGAGGACGGCCCGATCGGCGACGCGCGCGACGGTGCCGACGACCTCGGGGACATGGCGAAGACCGATCCGCAGAAGGTCCTCGCCGACCAGGCCGCGGCGATCGCCAACGCCAAGGGCGACATGGTGGCGCTGCAGGCTGCCGCGGAGAAGACGCTCGCGGACGCGCGCTCGGGTGCCGTGTCCGACATGGGCAAGCACAACACCGGCGTCAAGGGCAGCGAGGAGCAGCAGCGCGCCCAGGCCGGCGAGAAGATGAAGGGCGTCTTCACCCGCACCCAGCAGGGCGTCGACAAGCTGCTCCAGCCGCTGAGTGGCAACGCGGTGGCGCGCTGGGACGCTGGCGTTGCGCAGCTGTCGAGCGACTTCGAGGCCAGCCTCGCCGGTGTCAAACACGAGATCGATGAACGCCACAGCGGTTTTGGCGGGTTCGTCACGGGGATCTCCGACCACTTCACTGGCTTACCCGAATCGATCACCATCAAGTATGACATCGCCGAGGCCAAGTTCGCCGATGGGTGCACCAGCCTGATCAAGGACATCTCGCGCGACGTCAACGCGGTCATCGAGGACTGCAAGAAGCTGATCGAGCTCGCGCGCAAGGAGATCGACGACATCGTCCACAGCCTGCCGGCCAGCTTGCAGACCTGGGCGCAAGGCGAAGCCGCCAAGCTCGGCAAGCAGCTCGACCAGCTCGATCAGCGCGTCGACCAGACCCAGAAGAGCCTCAACCAGGATCTCATCGGCCGCGCCAACGGCGCCGTGCAGCAGGTCCGCGAACGCGTGGCGCAGCTGCGCATCGAAGCCGGAGGCCTGCTCGGCAAGATCGCCGCTGCTCTCATCGAGTTCGCCAAGGATCCGTTCAAGGCCATCGTCAACGGCCTGCTCCGCGTCCTGGGCATTCCGCCGGCCAGCTTCTGGTCGCTCGTCGACAAGCTCGGCGACGTCGTCGGTGCGATCGCCAAGGATCCGGTCAAGTTCGGCAAGACCCTGATCAGCGGCGCCGCGCAAGGCTTCGTGCAGTTCTTCGAGCACTTCCCGACGCACCTCAAAGAGATCCTGATGGGCTGGCTGTTCGGCACCATGGGCACCGCCGGGGTGCCGATGCCGACCGACTTCTCCGGCCCCAGCATCATGGTCACCGTCCTCGCCATCGTCGGCATCGACGGCCCCCTCATCACCACGATGCTCGGCGGCGAGGTCAGCGATCCCGAAGAAGCGGCCGAGGCCAAGCAGGAGCTCGCCGGCGTCCTGTCCGGCGATCCGAAGGCGTTGGTCAAGCTCCTCGCCGAGCACTTCGATCCGGCCTCGCTGATCCCCATGATCAAGGAAGCCGCGATGAGCTTCCTGATCCAGGCCCTCATCACGCGCGTCGCCGCCCGGATCGCGGCGATGCTGGTCCCGGGCGGCGCCATCCTGCAGGCGGTCGAGGCGATCTTCAAGGTCCTGATGTGGGTCGTCACCAACGCGGCCCGGATCTTCACGCTGATCGAGTCCCTGGTCAGCACGGCCGGCCAGGCGGTCGCCGGTAACATCGCCGGCGTCGCCGCGGGCGTCGAAGCTTCCCTGGTCCAGATCATCGTCCTGGTCATCGACTTCCTCGCCGGCTACCTCGGCCTGGGCGGCCTGGGTGCGAAGCTCAAGGGCGTGATCATGAAGGTGGGCGGCAAGCTCAAGGCCGCGCTGAAGAAGGTGATCGACGCGGTCAAGAAGCGCGCCAAGACTCGCGCGAAGGCCAAGCACCACAAGCCCGGCGCGGACAAGAAGCCTGATGGCGACAAGTCAGCGCCCACCCAGCATCCCAAGCAGGACGACCGCGACCCGCAGAAGGTCAAGGACGACGCCAAGGATCCGCGCAACCACCAGCGCGACCCCGACGACAAGGATCCACGCAACCACAAGCCCGACGCCGACGACAAGGACCCGAGGAACCACAAGCCCGACGCCGACGACGATCCCAAGCGGCACAAGCCCCACGACGATCGCGATCCCAAGAAAGACAAGGACGACGACGACCGCGATCCCAAGAAGCACAAGGACGACGACGACCGCGGTCCCAGGAGGCACCCCGACCACGACGGTGCTCACGATCCGAAGAAGCGCCGACATCGCCACGACGACGATGACGATGACAATGCGAAGAAGGACAAGGACAAGGACAAGGACAAGGATGACGACAAGCAAATGGTCCCCAGGATGCTCGTCGAGCCACATCCTGTGACCCTCGACGACACCAGCGCCGCGCTGGACCTGGCACTGGCGCAGGTCCGAGGCAACACCGTCATCCATCGCGGAGTCGGCGGCGATCCAGCGCACGTCACCAAGAGCATCCTCGCACGTCATCGCGACGCTCGGTTCCACAAGACCACCAGGAAGCTGACGCTGTCACCACTCAAGAAGGAACCGCTGGAGGCTTCCGACTCGCTCGCCGAGCTCGGCAGGGACATCGGACAGCAGACCGGAGTATCGAGCGTCACCGCTCGGTCCGCGGGCAGCGAGGTTCACATCGATCTGCACGTCAATCCACAAGGCCAAGGAGGCAAGGTAGAAGTCATCGACGTGGTCTTTGCCAGAGTACTGGCCGCATTCCCATCTCAGGCAGACAACGCCACCAGGAGAAAGCTAAAGGGCGCGATCAAAGCCAACGACGATGCAACTTGCGACTTCGTTCGGCGTATCGACCGCCTCCTCGAGGCGGGTATTCATGTTGACCTGCGACAGATATACAAGGCATTCAAGGCTGGCGACGCCATCCTGGATCATGGGCCAATGCAAACCGCAATCTACCTGCAGGATAAAATCGGTCCCTACGAATTCGGGGATGGCCGGCTCAGCTTCGGGGCAGAGCGGGTCAAGGAAGGCGTCAAGGACGAGGACGAGACCAAGGCCAGGGGCAAGTTCGCTGGCAAGGTCGACTTTGTCATCATAGAGAACAATGGTGCGTACAAACTCGTACTCGGGTGGGCCCATTCAGGCCTGTCGGGCGAGCGCACCAGCGTCTTTGCGGCGGGCGAGTTGATATTCGACAAGTACGGAATTGTGGAAACGATCACCAACGGCTCTGGACACTATTTCCCGGGTAAAGATAACCTCAATCGAGCATTTCTCTTCCTCCGAAGCCGCGGGCTCCTGATACCGACGAGAAGCGTCAGCGTGGAGGAGAAGAAGCCTCAGTAGAAATTGCGACCGGTCATCTTGCTCATGGCTTTTCTTGGCTGTTGCGCATCCAGACCGGTTCACGAACTGCTCATCGCGCACAGCAGCACCACCTCGGCCTCGCAGCGCAACGCCGCGTCGAAGGACCTGGCGCGGGATCATGCCTGGCCCCGCCCGAGTTCACAGCCATCCGGACGATCGAGCGCCCACGCACAGCGGACCGCGTCGGATCACCGCAAACCAGCTCGCGCCGGACGCGCCCGCCGTCCTGACACACATGCCGCGCTTCGCGGCAGCGACTGAAGGCATGCCGTCCTGTGCTCCATCAGATATCTCATGGATGGAAATTCTGCATGAGTTGAGGACATTGCAGGCCGGCGTCGAACCACGGCCGCGGAGCCATGCGGTGGTCCTCGTCGAGGGCGTTCGGTACACCGCGATCGACCGCGGCGTGGACCCTCTCAGATATCTAATACCTCCTCAATTTCCCCTCAGATTACTGTCACCACTGCGCGCCGCCGCCCCACTCGAGTTCAAACGATTCTCACTTTCGGATACTCACCTTGATTGATATGTCAGGACCACTTCGAATGTTCCGGACACGGCACGACACAGTGCGGCGGATGTAATAATCCACAATCTCGAATTGACATGCTGTCTAGCAAGCAACTAGGCTGCACGTCCGATAGGTAGCGCTGCGCCGTCGACGTCACGTCGCGTAGCTGCAGAAGGCGCAGAGCTCATCGCGTAGCCATTGTCGCGCCGCGTCTCTCGTGTCGCGTTCCACAACCACTCACTCCGGAGGTGCCAGATGACGATCTCGTTCATTCGAAAAGCAGCGATATTGAGTGCATCTAGCGGCCTGTTCGCAGCCTGCACACCGGCGGTCGACGAACCGGCGGAGGCATCGACGCAAACGGCGGTCACGCTGGGCAGTCACCTCGCCGGGATCACCGACGCCGACTTCGCCGAGGCACTCGACAACTTCGGCCTGGTCGAGGGCATCGACGACGGTGTCGGGCCGGTGTTCAACGAAGTGGCGTGCGGGCGATGCCACACGGCAGGTGCGATCGGCGGGGCCGGCGAGCAGATCGAGCGCCGGTTCGGCCGGGTCGCCAACGGGGTGTTCACCAACCTCAACAACCGCGGCGGATCACTGCGCCAGCTCCAGACCCTGGGCACGTTCAACAACGGCAGCCGGTCGTGCACGGTCCCGCTGGAGCGAGAGCCGACGGAGGCCACGGTGCGCAACGTCGGCCGCCTGACCACGCCGCTGTTCGGGCTTGGTCTGGTCGACGCCATGCCCGACTCGTTCTTCACCCAGCTCGCCGCCGCCGAGCCGGCCCAGGTCCGCGGCATCGTGAAGACGGCGGCCGTGCTGGTGCCCAACCCGAGGGACGCGTCGCAGAACATCGGCACGGTCCGGGTCGCGCGCTTCGGGTGGAAGGCCGACATCTCGAACCTGGCGACGTTCGCCGCCGACGCCTACAAGAACGAGATGGGTATCACCACCCAGCACTGCTTCAGGGGACAATCGATCACGGCGTTCGCGATCGAGTCCGCGCCCAACGGCGTCGCGCAGCCGGTCGGCTGCGACGATCTTGCGGCGCCGGCTCCGGCCGGCGTCCCGGTGGGTACCGACGACGCGGTCGGCCCGTGCGCGCCGGGACAGACCGAGATCCAGGACGACGTCCAGAACTTCATCAACTTCATGACGTTCCTCGCGCCGACCGAGCGCGACCTGGGCGATCAGCCTGCGATCACCGCCGGCGCGCTGGTGTTCAACCAGCTCGGGTGCGCCGGCTGTCACGTCACCACGACGTTCCGCACGCCGAACCCCGCGCCCAACGGCGTCCCCGGTAACTTCTCGTTCAATCCGTTCTCGGACTTCCTGGTCCACGACAGGGGGGCGCTGGGGGACCAGATCGGCAATGACGGCGACTCTGTCGCTGTGACCCGGCGCATGCGGACCGCCCCGCTGTGGGGCATCCGGTTCCGCAATCACCTGCTCCACGACGGCCGGACCGGCGATATCGCGACCGCCATCCGCGCGCACGATGGCCAGGGCGCGGCCTCCGCCGCCGCGTTCAACCTGCGCAACGCGACCGATCAGCACAACCTCGTGCAGTTCGTGCGATCGCTGTGAACCGGACCTCGTGAGTCGGGGCCGAGGTCCGAGCCACGGCGGTTCAGGGGGCCACCGTCTGGATCCGCACATTCGACGCGAAGGCGCTTCCGCATCCCGCCCTCGAGGTACCGTTGGCGTGCGAAGCCCACGGGCCACCAATTGGCCCGCTACAACTGGTGAGGCAGCACGTGGTGAGCACGCGGAACACGCCGGTGTCCAGGAATCCCGAACACCTGGCCACCGCAGTATGGCCCCCGTTCTCGGTGCCCGTCGAGCATGAACCGGCGGTGATCGGGAGTGCCTCTTCGGAGATCACGTCGGGCCCCTCGGTGGTCTCGGCGCCCACGCAACTGGTGACCGCGCCGAGAACGAGGGTAAAGAGCCAGGCGACTCCAGCTCCAGTCAGACGGCGGTACGGCTTGGTTTGACGATCTGTGTACAAGGTATCCTCCTTGGCGATTCGGCGCGGCCGCATTGAACAGCGTTGTTCGCACGCGGCCGACATCCGGCCTCACGTCATGGCGATTCTTCATGCGAATCGACCCCGTTCAAGCGCGTGAGAGCGAAATGACCCGCCATTCGCTGCAAGTCAGCGCCATTCGCTGCAAGGTCGCCATCCGGATGTCATCAATTGACCACGCGCCTTACAGGCGCAGATCGGCCGCGCGCGAGCCCAGGGTTCACGCCTCGCGGTCACCGTGTGCACCGCGCGCCTACTGCGTTATCAGGAGCGGGCGGTACGTCGCCAGCGAGCACCGCATCCGCTGCACCTGCTCGGCGGTGAATCCGGTCAGGCAGGCGTCGTCGGTGAGCTCCATGTAGTTGGTGACCGGGGCCGTCACCCCACCGCAGGCGGTGACGGTCGGGCAGCCCTTGTGAGAGGTGGCATTGGGCGCGGTGTCACACAGCCGGTCTCCCGTGGTGTAGCAGTCGGGCGCCGTCGCGAGGCCGCAACCCTCGAAGTACGTATGAAACAGACCCAGATAGTGGCCGGTCTCGTGGGTCACGGTGCGGCCCATGTTGTACGGCGCGAACGGCCCGGGGCGCCCGAACGCGAGCTGGTTGATCACGATGCGATCCGCGCTGGTTCCGCGCTGGCCCGCCGGGTCTGCCGGGAGAAACGTGTAGCCGCGCGAGCCAGCCGCGGAGTTGACGTACACGTTCATGTAGCGCGACGTGTCCCACGCGAGCGTGTTGTAGTAGTTGCCTTTGTCCCGGTACCACGTTGCATTGCAGTCGCGCGTGATCCCCGTGGTCGGCCGGCCGGCCGGGTCGGTCGTGGCGAGCGCGAACTCGATCATGCTGTCCACGCCGGCCTGGCCGGGCGTGCCCGGCGTGGCCCGGTAGTCCTCGTTGAGTGCCGCGATCTGGTTGGCCACGGTCTGGTCCGACACCGCGCCGGTCACGCAGCCGGCGTCGGCGATGATGTGGACCACGACCGGAATGCGCAGCACCGATGTGGGCAGCCATCGCGGCCCAGGCACGGTGATCGCGAACGAGCAGTCCGATGGATCCGCGGCCAGCGCGCTCGCCTGGTCGGTCTCGATCTCGAGGTCCAAGCCATCGTCGGACACCGGCTCGGACTGCGTTGGGACCTGACAGCCGACGAGCAATATCACGGACATCCGGAATGCTGACATGCCAGCTACGCTATCATGGTGCCCGGTGCGACGGCCGCGGGAGCAGGCCGCGTTGCCTCCACATATGCTGACCGCTTCGATGCCGTTGCACCTCGGTCGCGGGGAAGACCATACGAGGTTATTGCGTCGAGGAAGCCCGTACCGGGCTCAGCGCAGCGATCTGAGGCCTGTACGAACCTCTTCCGAAAACAGCTGCGGCTGTTCCCATGCCGCGAAGTGCCCGCCCTGCTTGAGCTTGTTGTAGTGGATGAGTTTCGGATACGCCCGCTCCGCCCAGCTCCGTGGACTTTGATAGAGCTCTCCCGGAAAGACGCTCACCGCGACCGGGATGCGGACGTTCTTGACGTCGAAGAACGCCAGCTTGTTTTCCCAGTAGAGACGAGCCGAAGATATCCCCGTGTTCGTCAACCAGTAGTGCGTGATGTTGTCGAGCACATCATCTCGTGTGAGCTGGTCCCGGGACTGCCCCGTCGTGGGCGTGCGCATCGCCGCGCTGATCGTCGCCGCGGGCTGCGCATCACCGTCGCCGTGGTCGATGAGCCAGGCGGCCAGGCCGATGGGTGAATCGGCAATTCCATAGAGCGTTTGTGGCCGCGTCGCCATCTCGAAGGCGTAGTACGCTTCTCTCGCGAAGAACCGCTTCAGCTTCTCGAAGGTGCCACGTTCCTCGTCGGATAGACCCGATGACGGGGGGCCGCCAGACACGATCGCCTGCAACACGTCGGGTGGGACGACGCCGGGCATGTTGGTGTGGATGCCGATCAGTTCCGGGGATCCCTGCAACGCCATCACGTCCGTGACAACCGCGCCCCAGTCGCCGCCGGACGCCACGAACCGCGTGTATCCCAGGCGCTTCATCAGCACCAACCAGGCGCGCGCGATGCGGGCCGGGTCCCATCCGCTGGTGGTCGGCTTGCCGGAGAACCCATGGCCCGGCATCGACGGGATCACGAGATGAAACGCGTCCGACGCGCTCGCCCCGTGGGCGGTGGGATTGGCGAGCGGATCGATGATCTTCAGCTGCTCGATGACCGAGCCCGGCCATCCGTGCGTGACGATGAGCGGCAACGCATTCTCGTGTTTCGAGCGGACGTGAATGAAATGGATGTCGAGCCCGTCGATCTCGGTCAGGAACTGGGGCAGAGCACCCAGCCTTGCCTCCACCTTGCGCCAGTCGTATTCAGTCTCCCAGTAGCGCGCGAGCTCCTGCAGCGGGGCGAGCGGTACGCCCTGGGAGTTATCCGTCACCGTTTCTCGTTCAGGCCACCTGCTCGCGCTGATACGGCTGCGCAATTCAGCGAGCTCGGCCTCGGGGACATTCACGCGAAATGGACGAACAGCATGTTGTGAATCAGCGGTTGCCGTCATGTGATCTTTCCTTTGATCCAGTCAGGTATTCGGCGGCGTCGATGACCACCTTGGCGAACGCCTCGATGATGTAGCCGCTCACCGCGACCTTCGCTTTGCAACTACCGAACCAAGGCGCCGCGACGCTGTGGCTCGCCGCCTCGTGCTCGCCCGTCTGCCTCGACCCGGTCCGCAGCTGCGTTGGTGGGACAAGGATTATCCACATGGCCTGATCGTTGCCCCAGCTGCCTGATGCGGGGGGCAGGCCGGTACGAGGTAAGGTGCGGTTGACTCGCGCTCGTCGGCTGAGCAGGACCGCTCGATGTCACGACACGCGGCGCGCACGGATCACGGCGTCGACACCGCTGCCGGCCGCCGCTCGCGGACGCTCCTCGGCGACGACCACTTCCCACGAGCGCGGATCTAGCGCGGCGGTCGCTGCCTCGACCGAGACTTGCACCTGACCGGCGCCGCGGTCGCGGCTCCGGTTGCGGGGATCGACGGGGCGGTGGCCGACCATGAACAACGTCCCACCGCTCCGTGCGCGTGGCTCGAAACGCTGCAAGCTCAGCAAGTTGTCGACCAGTGGGCCGCGACGCGATCTCGTGCGGTTGACGTCGCGTTGTCACGACCTTGCGGCCGCCGCCACATGACCACAACGGTTTCACAACACTCTTGCAACAGCACGTGCGCGCGTTTGCTCGCATGGTGAGGACAACGGTCGCGCAAGCAGGGCATCCGCTCTTCTGATCGCGGCCGAGGTGAGGGGAACATGATGACGATGGGATATACGAGTAGCGATCGCGCGTCGACGCGATCACCGAGGTGGCCGCGGCGGCGCCGGCGAACATCCAGGTCGGCTGGTTCTTCGGAGCCCACCTCGACCCATCTCCCTTCGACGGGCCGGGGAATGTCCTGGCGCATGCGTTTTACCCGCCGATCGGTATGGTTCATTTCGACGACGCCGAGACCTGGGTGACCGGCGCGGCGTCCGGGACCATCGATCTGGAGTCGGTCGCGGTCCACGAGATCGGCCATGCGCTCGGCCTCGCCCACACATCAGTGTACGCGGCGGTCATGTTCGCCACGTTCGCCGGGGGCACCACCAAGACCGGCCTTGTCCAGGACGACATCGACGGGATCCGGTCGCTCTACGGCCCGACCTTGGGGTTCTCCTGGTCGTCCGGGGGCCCATCTCCGGCAAGTTCTGCACGCAGATCCGCGAACCGTCGGACCCCGATAGCTGGCACGACAACTTCTTCTGCTCGGATGTGCCCACGGGTATGGCGTGGAGCAACGCCGGTGCGCTGTCCGCCACGTTCTGGAATTGCACGCAGGCCAACGAGCCCTCGGATCCCAACACCTGGGGCGACAACTTCCTGTGCTTGCCCAGGTTCCCGCCGCCGCCTCCAGGCTTCAACGTGTCGTTCGCCTGGTCGTTCCGAGGGCCCATCGACGGCATGAGATGCGCGCAGTGGTACGAGTTCTCGGACCCGAACGCCTGGCATGACAACTTCCTCTGCTGGTGAGTAACCGCGGGACGTTTCCGCGGCTACTGCAGGGCGATCGGCACGGGCACGCTGGACCATCCCTGCCCGGTCCCGCGAAGCGCTGTGCTGACGTTGCCGGCGAGGCAGATGACCTGGTGATCGCGCTGGAGGGCGCAGGGCACGGGGCGGAGCAGCAACGCCTCTGCCTCGTCGAACGCGCGCGGCAGGTCGAGCGGTGGGTCGTCGGGCGAGGTGCCCGCGCAGACCACGGCACCGGGGCCGCGCGCACAGACCCCCGTGCCGCTCACCAGCAGCGACCGCGCCCGGGTCGTGAGCGGCTGGATCGTGGCGGTCGGCTTGCCTCGCTCGAGGTGAAGATCGACCGAGAGCGCACGGCCGTCGGCGAGGCGCACGGCGAGCCACGAGCCCAGGCTGTCCGGCGGATCGGCGAGCGGGAGCACGTCGGGCACCGAGTCGCGGCTCGATCGGCCTCGCGCGGCGATCTCGACCGCGGCATCGGCGATGTCGATCGCGGGCGTCGACCAGCGCGGAGTCTCGATCCGGCACCGGACGCGGCCGCGATCGAGCGTGCAGATCCACTGTCCGGCCACCGCGACCGCATCGGCGTGCTCGGCGCCCCCGATCGGTCGCGGCACGGCGGCCGACGACGCGCCGAGCTGAGGATCTCCGAGGTGAAGCAGCGTGCCATCCGCGGTGCGCGCCACGATCCCCTGATCGGTCGCGCTCAGGTGCGTGATCCCGACGAGGCCGGCGACGTCGGTCGGGACCTCGTGCGCGAACACCTCCGCGCCCGGGCGGCCCCAGCACGCGACGCGGCCGCCGCGGCGCCGCACGCAGGCGAAGCCGTCGCTGGACACGAGCTGCACCGCGTCCGTGACCGACGAGAACGTGGTGGGCACGGCGGCCGACGCCCGCCAGCCATGGCCCCAGGACGCGAGCTGGCCGTTGGCGCGCAGCGCGAACACGGTCCGCTCGTCGACGCCCTTGGCCAGGCCGACGGCGTCGTGCAGCCCGCGCGCCGGCACGAGCTCGGCGCGCCGATCGCAACCGCCCCGGCCGAGCTCGCACTCCTCGTCGCTGCCCCAGCACGCCACGGCCCCCGCGCCGTGAATCGCGCATGCATGGCAGCCCCAGCTGGCGAGCTGCGTCACGTGGTCGAGGTGGACCGTGCCCGGACCGCCCGGGAATCCGCAAGCGATCGCGCCATCGCGCTGCGTGCAGGACTCGGGAAGCTCCGGTTCCTTCTCCGGATCGGTCGGCGCGCCGCCCGGGTCGTCGAGGGTGCCGCACAGGGCCGGCCCCCGGGCAGCCTTCACGCAGATCCTGCCGTTGCGACCGGGGTTCGTGCCCCGCACGAGCGGCTCGGTGATGCCGGCGAAGCGCCGGAACACGCGCGGAGAGGTGAACTGCAGGCCCGGCGAGGCGCCACCCGGCGCGTCGTGTTCGCCGACCGGTCGCTCGCTGATGAGGTCGGCGCAGAACAGCCGGCCGCGCGCCAGCGCGCACGCGTACAGCGAGCCCGCGTTCTGGTACTCGGGGGCGTCCCACTGCCCCATCCACAGCGTGGTCGCACCGCGAAACCCCATGCGGGTCGCGCGCGACGCGTCGCGGTCGATCCAGCACCCGATGTCACCGGCGCGCTCGCGCACGCATACCGTGTCGTCGTACGTGACGAGGTCGACCGCGGCGGTCACACCCTGGAGCTCGTGCACCTCGATCGGCCCTGCATCGCCCCGCACCGCGTCGCCGTCGGTGCGGCCGCAGTCGACGCGGCCGTCGCGGTGCAGCCCGCACAGCGCGTTGCGCGTGAACACCAGCTTCGCGATGTCGCTCCACCCTGCAACGCGGCGCGGCGTCGTGAACGCGCCGCCCCAGCACGTGACTGCGCCGCTCGCCTGGATGGCGCAGGTGATGTCGCCCTCCATCACGAGCTCGACGGCAGGATCGCGCGGTGCGATCGACACATCTGGCGACGGCGTCGGCGCGAGCGGCTCGCCCGGCGGCGACCACGGCGCCGCGGGTGGCGCCTCGCACGGTGGCGGGGGACCCGAGCCGCACGATGACGCGACGAGCGCGAGCAGGGGCGCGAGCGTTCGCATCAAGCATCAACGCGCGCGCGCGGCGCGATATTCGGGAAGCCCGTACGAGGCAAGTTGCGTCTGACAGCGCTTCCAGGACAACCGGCTCGACCTCGCCGGCGCATGGAAGGTCGCCGACGACGCGCCGGACTTCGGTGCGGCCATCCGGTCGACTACTCGAAGGTGTTGCTACAGAACACGCCGCTGCCCGGACAGGTCGTGGTCGGGCAGACATTGATCGACTCGCACGCCGGCTCGGTGGATACCGCGGTGATATTCTTGCCGCCCGCGACGCCAGCCAGGTCGCGCCCCGCCAGCGTGCGAACGATGTCTCGAGCCAGTACAAGCTTCCTTCGAGTGGTCTTGCGCATGGAAATCCTCCAGCGCCAAGATAGGTCCAGCCATCGCTCGAGAACGGCGGCGGAGGCGATAGTTCCGGCCGCCCGGCGCGCTCCCCGCCAGTTCTGCAGCCCGGCGCCGTCCTGGGACCGCAACGGTCGCGCTCGTTCGCGGCTCCGCGAGCCCGTGCGGACGCGGCGGGCGGCGGCGGTGCACGCCGGCTGCTAGCAGTAAGCGTCCGAGCCGAACACGCGGCTGGGCGGTGCGCCCGCGAATCTCCGGAAGTCGCGGATGAAGTGCGGCTGATCGAAGTAGCCGGCCTCCGCCGAGACCCGGGTCAGCGGCGCACCCGCGCGGTGCAGCGCGATCGCGCGGCGCAGCCGGAGGATCGCGGCGAGTTGCTTGGGCGAGCAGCCGACCGCGCGGCGGAACCGCTTCTCGAGGCGATCGCGACCGATGTCGAGATCGCCGGCGAGCTGATCGATGCGCAGCGCGCCATGCGCGGCGCGCAGCGCGCGGACGGCGGTGTCGACCAGCGCGTCGGGCGCCTCGTGCTGCTGGCCGAGCAGGAAGGCCTCGAATGCGCGGACGCGGGCGGCGGGGTCGCGGGCCTCGGCGACCTGCGCGAGCGCGCGCGCGACGTCGGCCGGCGGCGCGAGCTGATCGAGCGCGACGGTGGCGCCGAACAGCTCGTGGAGCGGGGCGCGAAACCACGCGCCGGCGCGGCCGTCGTGCAGCGTGGCGAGCACGATGCCGCCGCCCGCCGAGGTATGCATGACGCGCGGCGTGTCGCGCTGCCCGGCAACCGTGGCGTCGGGCAGCGGCGAGGCACCGGCGTCGAGCTGCCGGGCGAACCCGCCGTAGCGCAGGCCGACGATCACACCGGCGTCGGGGATCAGCGTGCGGGTGGCGGCCGCGTCGGTCTCGACGATGGTGAACCGGCGGACCACCGCGGCGAGCTCGGAGCGCGGAGCGAAGCCGAGCATGCGCATCTCGCCAGCGTAGCATTCCGCGCCGCGCCACGCGCGAGACTGCATTCGTACAAGTCGCGCTCCGCCGCGGCGGCTAGACCTGGCGCATGTCGCAACCGACTCGTCTGTTCGCATGCCCGGTTGCATGCCTGATCGCATGCATCGCCCTCCACACCGGCTGCCACGCGGCCGCCGGCTCGCCCGAAAGGACCGCACTTGTCGTGACCGCGGAGCACAACAAGCAGATCGTGAAGCAGCTGTTCGAGGACGCGATCAACCGTCACAAGCCCGCGCTGTTCGATGCGCTGATCAGCGCGGAGTACGTCGGCCCGGCGGGCGACCGCGGACCCGCGGCGTTCGCCGCCGTGATCGGAGCGCTCACCACCGGGTTCCCCGATATCCAGTACCGGCTCGAGGACGTGTTCGGCGGCGACGATCGCGTGGCCGTGCGCTGGACGTGGTCGGGGACCCACACCGGCCGGTTCCGCGAGTTCGCGGCGACGAACCGGCCGGTGACCAACGCCGGCATGGCGATCTTCGAGCTGCGCGACGGCAAGATCGTCCGCCAGTGGCTGGAGACCGACCGGCTCGGCTTCCTCCAGGCGATGGGCGTGGTGTCACCCGAGCTCGGCACGCCGCCGCAGCCGGCGGCGCGCCGCTGACGGTGCCGGGGCGCGCGGCCGGCGTGATCCGCGGTAATGGCATCCCTCCGGGAGCGTGACTACAACGTCTCGCGATGACCTCGAGGGACCACGGCTCGACGCAGGCCAGAGATGCGGCGGCGCCCGCGCACCGCGGGCACGAGGCCCCGGCCCGTTCGCTGGATCCACGCTCGCATTGCAATCCTGCTTCCATCCTCCGCCCGGCGCGCTACCGTGGCCGGCATGCGCGACGAGATCCGCACCGATCGCCTCCTCTTGCGCCCGCTTCGAGCGAGCGACGCCGAGGCCATGTTCGCATACCGGAGCGATCCCGACGTGGCGCAGTTCCAGGGCTGGGAGCCACCGACACTCGACGGGATCCGCGCCTTGATCGCCGAGCAAGAGAACCGGGCACCCGATCAGCCGGGCTGGTCGCAGCTGGCGATCGCCGAAGCCGCGACCGACACGATGCTGGGCGGCGTCGCGGTTCGTATCCTGAGCGGCGATCCCCGGCAGGCGGAGATCGGGTTCACGCTCGCGCGCCATGCCCAGCGCCATGGCTATGCGACCGAGGCCGTGCGCGCCGTCCTGGGCGATCTGTTCTTCCGACGCGAGACCCATCGCGTGACCGCGTCGGTCGATCCGCTCAACACGCGCTCGATCGCGCTGCTGGAGCGCCTCGGCTTCCGTCGAGAGGCGCACCACGTGGAGAGCCTGTGGGTCAAGGGCGCCTGGGTCGACGACGTGATCTTCGCTGTGCTCCGGCGCGAGTGGCCCCTGCGGTAGCACCTGGCCGGCCGGCCAACCACCCGCCATGGCGGACGCGGGTCCAGCACCCGGAGGTCGCGCGAGCGCAGCCGCTTGACAAACTCCTAGCCGGTTAGTACTAAGCTGATAGTACGAAGGTCCCGGATGTCATCCCCGCACCCCACCGACGGCGAGCTCGCGATCCTCCGGGTCCTGTGGAGCCGCAACGAACCGACCACGGTGCGCGAGGTCCACGAGGTGCTGCAGCAGACCAAGAACACCGCGTACACCACCGTCCTCAAGATCCTGACGATCATGTACGAGAAGGGCCTGGTGCAGCGCGACGAGTCCGAACGCAGCCACCGCTTCGTCGCGAGCCACCCGGCGCCGGTGGTCGAGGCGTCGCTGCTCAAGGACTTCATGCAGCGCACCTTCGGTGGCTCGGCGGTCAAGCTCGTCCAGCGCGCGCTCGACGACCACGCGAGCCCCGACGAGCTCGATGCGATGGCGCGGTTGATCGAGGACGCCAAGGCCAGGAAGGCGCGACGGCGATGAGCCCGGTGGGCGCGTACTCCGTCCCGTCGGCGGCCGCGTATGCGCTGCTGCATACGCTGTGGCAGGGCGCCCTGCTGGCGGTGATCGCCGCCGTCACGCTGTCGCTGGTTCCGCCGCGCCGCGCGGCTGCGCGCCATGCGGTGGGGCTCGCATGCCTGGTGGCGATGGCGATCGCACCGATCGCGACGTTCATGGTGTACGCCCGCGTCGGGCTGCCCGGCCTCGCCCCGACGTCGCCGGCGCACACGACGCCGCTGTTGCTCCGCAGCTCGGACTGGCTCGTGGTGGCCGTGCCGCTGGCGTGGGTGCTCGGTGCGACGGCGATGCTCGCGCGCCAGCTCGGCGGCTGGCGCGTGGTGATCGCGCTGAGCCGGCGCCCCGCCCATGTGCTGCCGAGCAGCTGGCTGTGCCGCGTCGACGTCCTGCGCCATACGCTGGGGATCGCGCGCGTCGTCACGCTGCGCCCGGCGACCGGCACGGTCTCGCCGTTCACCGCGCGAACGCTGCGGCCCGTGATCTGGCTGCCCACGCCGTTGTGGGGGCGGTTGCCGCCGGAGCAGCAGGACGCGCTGCTCGCCCACGAGCTCGCGCACGTCCGCCGACTCGACTGGGTATGGAACGGGCTGCAGAGCCTGGTCGAGGCGCTGGTGTTCTTCCACCCCGCCGTGTGGTGGCTCGGCCGGCGCGTGCGCCAGGAGCGCGAGCACGCGTGTGACGACCTGGCCGTGGCAGCGTGCGGTGACGCGCTCGCGCTCGCCGAGGCGCTCGCCACGCTCGAGCGTCAGCGCGGTGCGGGCCCGGATCTCGTGCTCGCCGCGCACGGCGGTGCGCTGCTCCAGCGCGTCACCCGCTTGCTGGGCTCGACGCCGCCCGCGCCACGCCGCGTACCGATCGGGCTCGTGATCTGGCTGGGGTGCGGCGCCGCCCTCGCCTCGCAGCTCCAGCTGCCCGCCGACGTGCTGATCAACGTCCGCGTCGACGCCTCGACCGACGGCCCGCTGACACCGGGCGCGTTTCGCGAGCTCACCGCCGACGCGTTCGCCACGCACCGCCACTACCGCAGCACGATGGACGACCACGGCCGCGTCGTCGAGCTCTACGAGGAGAACGGCCAGCCCCGGCCGATCGATCCCTCCGTGCGGACGTGGCTGAACGAGCTGACATCCACCGTCGGCTGGCGCTGACCCGCTGACTCGTTTTTTTTGCGTTCATCTACTAATCGCTTAGTAGTCAATCCACCACTCGACACAGGAGAACCATCGATGACCATTGCGCCCGCTCGTTCACTGTCGCGCGTCGGCCGCGCGCTCCTCGGCCTCGGCCTCGTGCTCGGCAGCGCTGCCTGCTCCCGGCATCTCGATGCCACCAGGCCGCCCGACGCCGCCAGGCCGCTCGGACCTCCCGGTGCGCCACCACCGCCCGGCGCGCCCTCGCCGCCACCGCCCGGCGCGCCCCCCGAGGACGACGGCCCGATCACCGCGGCCGAGCGCACCGCGGTGATCGACGCCCTGACCGCCGCGCTCGATCAGCACTACGTGTTTGCCGACAAGGCCAAGGCGCTCGGCAAGAAGCTCCACGACCGTCAGCAGCACGGCGCGTACGCGAGCATCGCCCGCGGCCAGGCGTTCGCGCACGCGCTCACCGAGGACATGGCCGCGCTCGTCCACGACAAGCACCTCGAGGTCCGCTACGTCGAGCACGCCGTCGAGCCGCCCCCGGCCGACCAGCCGGCCGCGATGGACGACGACGAGGCCGCCGAGCAGCGCTACCTCAACCACGGCGTGTTCGAGGTCCGTCGCATGCGCTTCAACCTCGGGTACCTCAACTTCAACGCGTTCGGCCGCCCCATGCCGACCGCCGACAAGCTCGCCGCGGCGATGCGCCTGCTCGCCGACACACAGAGCCTCATCATCGACCTGCGCGAGTGCCACGGCGGTGACACCGACACCGTGGCGATGGCCCAGAGCTACCTGC
>Ga0307515_10003318_pt1 | contig 34014 bp, 32 predicted proteins | sample 17_EM_MG_FD_194513 | JGI IMG/M metagenome (GOLD analysis project Ga0307515, IMG submission 194513) | Populus trichocarpa ectomycorrhiza microbial communities from riparian zone in the Pacific Northwest, United States - 17_EM | ecosystem: Host-associated > Plants > Roots > Unclassified | place...
TAGTGTCTTTAAATGGGGCTTCCCAGCGCTTGAGACAATTAAATGGGTAGAATTCGCATAAATCGACCAGTTCGCAAACCTCTTGTCCGGTTTGCGAACGGGACAAAATATTGCGAACCGGTAAGTCTAGTTCGCGAACTGGAGGGTTCGCTAATGGGTCGGAACACATACACAAATAACCCCACCCGACTACATATTCATAACTACTGTGGCCATCTGAGTTCAACTAGACAGATGCAAATAAATTGCTTGAAACGAAACCTTCTAGCTAACAACGACATAATTTCATCGAAAAGTAACAAATCTAGTTGCATAATACGATCACAGAGACCCTACCATTCGCTGTAACTGTCAACGGTGATGACCATAGCTTCTCACACAGGTATATATACAAGGGGCCAATATTGAGTTTTGGCGCTCTGGCGAATATATCTATTTTGAGCTCAAAGTAACAGGGCCAATTTGCAAACTGCAGAGTGATAGGGTATGATTGGCGAAGCCTGTGAAACTATTTCGCTAGTTTGGGCTCTAGTTTCACCCATCGAGGAATGTCGAGCTGTCATATCTGGCCAAGTTGGCTCAGCAGGAACATGGCATTAACAAGGTGAAACCTTGGTTGGTATCAGCTACACTCATTTATTGCAATTTTCAGCTTTGCAGGTTGTTTGGTCGGATCAATGTTAGACTGAGCAGTTCCGTGTTCCCGATTGGTTGATAGAACTGATCGGCATCTAGGATAGGAAGTGCAATAAATCTTAGGAAATCGAGTGTGTATGTTACGATATGGAAGGGGAAAACCGTGTGCATAGACTATTGTACAGAGAGAAGAGATAAGGAGAAAGACTCAAGATATATAGTACAAGAAAGTGGCGACTTCTGGGTGGCCTTTTGCCGCCTTTGCCACCGGATATGCAACAGTAGGGATAAGAAGAATCGAGTGACTATACATGATAGAGGAGTTCTTACCCTTTATCCTTTCCTGAGAGCTAATTAAGAAAGAAAGCGGTGACAAACCGCCGAAGTCAGCCGTAGGTGGCGACACTAGTAATCATCGTGCGAAAGACTCGCTGCTACCAAAAAATTCCATTGCAAAAACAGACGGTAACTAGACGAATAAAGGAAATACAAATTAAAGCTCGCTTTTTCAACAACGTTGTACTATCTTCGAGGTCATACATGATTACATCTATGTTGATATTGTATACAACGCATCAGAACCAAGAAGATCCAAAGAAAAAACCCACTATCCCTTCAAACAATTTCTTCACAATTGTGCCCGGATCTGCTGTCCCACAGCCGATGCATCGATTTGCTCCCCAAAGATGGAGTCCACCATCTGTCCACCTCTCACCGCCAGGATCGAAAGAAGACTATCACTCAACTTTTTAAACACGTCAGTAAAGCTTTCTACCAGCTTCATGGGGGAGCATAACATACACCATGAGTAGCCTCGCAACAACCCTGCAGCCAAATCCCCACATCCCTCGCCACCGCTCCCTCCTTAAACTGCACCTTGTACTTCCGATCCACCGTGCAATCCTCCCCCTCAAACAGTCCTTCCGCCGGTTGCAGCAAATGCTTATGCACATCGCGCTTATATCCGGTTCCAAACACGACCAAATCGAAGCCGTCGGTCGTAGTAATCTCCAAAATTCCACCGTTTCCACTTCTCAATACCAAATCCACCTTCCCATCTGGCCTTTCGATCACGGACCGCACCTCTTGCTGCGAACGGATTCTGTGTGCCCAATTACGCTGATCAGGATCCCGAAGCTTTTGCCGGTACATCACGTTATACATGTGTTCGATCAGCTCGAGGCGAACGACGGAGTAGTTTGTCGCTTGGACGTCACGGATTTGCTGCCGACGCACGTCGGCGGGGAGGGAAAAGAAGGGGTCTACGCGGTCGGGGTCGAAGATTTCGTTTACGCTACACCAGTCGTTAGTTTAAGTTAGGAAACCGAGGGAGCGGAGAACGAACAAGGGGCTATCGTCACTTGGTTTCAGGGCGGATTGGCGGAGGAAAAGGGTTGTTTTGGAGTTCGGGAAGCGTGATTGGATGTCGCTGAAGATCTCCACAGCGCTTTGACCCCCGCCCACAACGGCGACTTTATATCCGCCATCGCGGTTGGGGAAAATACGCGGAACGCTGATGGAGTAACTTGAGGAATGAATTACTCTTGTCCCATACAGCCGTTGTGGGAACTGTGCAGGGATCTTTGGAGCGCCACCAACAGCAATGATAACGTGTTTTGCGGCAAAAGTTGTAATTTCCCCCGAGATCACGTTGCGAGAGGCAACGTGCCAGCTCTTTACAAGGCCGGAGGTAGCACGGGGAGATACGGACACCACCTCCTCGCCGTAACTGACAAAGTCTTCAAAGTGCGAGGCACACCATTTCAGGTAGTCGTTGAACTCTTCTCTCAGCGGGTAGAAGGTACCCAGGTTTGAGAACGACACTAGACGATTCTTGGTGTGCAGGTAGTTGAGGAATGTGAATTTGGATCGGGGATCTCGGAAGGTCGCCATGTCCTTCATGAATGTGATCTGCATGCGGGTATCGGGAAGGAGCATTCCGCAATGCCAAGCGAATTGGGTTTGCCGCTCGAGGAAGAGAACACGAGCATTAAGACGTTGGTCGCGGAGAGCGCAGGCTATGGAAAGGGATGCGGGCCCAAAACCAATGCAGATAAGGTCGTATGGGGGACCATCAATGCAGCTCCTGGTGCGGATAGTTAATGTGGTGGATCAACTGGTGGAGTGGTTTCGATACCCCTTGGTATTGGATCCGAGAACCATTTTGATATGTAGATATGTGGGTGGACGAGGTTGAGTTTACAAATTTGTTTGAAGTGTTTATGAATTTGGCGGTTTCAGTGAATGCGTCGAAGATCCTTTGGCAATGCTCTATGAAATGTAAGCTAATGCCTCTCCTGCTGTGGAATAACTACTCACTGTTTTCTTGTGTAGGACAGTTTTTCAAGAGTTTAGGGACCTTGAGTGTCGGTGGAGTGTGGCGAATGCCAAACGATTTGTGTTGTGCGTGGTGATGACGTGTGTGCGTTAAAGTCCAAACCAGAGACCGCAAGTTCGGAGGTTGCAACTGAGATACTATCGGAGGATATACTTCAGAGAAAGTAGCAAGAGAAATCGCAGAGGGAATGGGATTTTAACGCTTTGCGGAAAAATACGGATTCATGGATGAGGGGCGTCTTGTGGACAGAGACTGGTTGCTGGGTTACTACCCCTGTTTTTGGAAGATGAATTTTTTGAGTCCGCTGTCGAAGGCGCAGTCTACATATGATACGTCATAACCGCGGTACATGCCCTCTCCATCTTGTCCCCGTGTATACAAAGCGGAATAACTTGACGACCCACAGGACTTGGTAGGCGAGTAGCGTACTATTGGCAGGGCTCCTAAGTACCGTTGTATATATCGAGAGCGTAGCGTGGGATGGGAATTCTAGTCGATCGAAATGTCTTTAGAAGAAGCGAAGATGTATATTTCCCAAAGCGGAGATTTCCTAGAGCTAGGCGTAGGCGGAAGAACCTGCCTCGGAGTTCGATCAGATAACTCAAAACAAGGCCAGAACTAGTGCCACATTGAAAGTACCTGGATGGGATGTACAAGTGGTTACCATATCTGATGAATCATGAAGGGCGCGGGATGGGGTGTGGTAACCCTTGCGGATTTTCTTGTTGTGGGAGAGTGAGCTGATTATCTCGATATAAGATAACCTAAAGTAGACAACTGATATCCCACCTGACCGGGATTGTCCCATTATCCATCGCTCAAGTGAGGTACATAGGTATAAAATTAAGGCGCGCGTTATGAAAATTTTTCTTTGGTCCGATCCGTGTAATGTATGTATGTGGGGTTTCATCTTGCGCGAAGATTTGCTGGTGCTAGAATTGAGCTCTTTGACTATCCCTGGCATCGGCGCGCGGCGGCCCTCCCTTCCCCCGCAGTTTTTTGCCGAGTTTTTCACTTCTTTGTGATTGTATGTTTGGAACCCGGCATATCAACTGTTGATGCTTTTTCCGGTAGTCTCGAAGCCTGTCGATTTCGAACCTCGTTGATCTATTGAAGATGTAGTACAAGCTAGCTGGACGTCGGCGGGCAGCTGGGAAACTGGGCAACGGAAGGCTTGTTGCTAATTTGGGGCATTCTTAGTCATTGGAATATACATAATTTCAACCGCATGATAACAATAGCCGCGAGGGTAAGGTTATATTTGCTTCTGATATGCACGTGATGTCTTTATTTGAAGGGCGGAGTGAACTACGAGTTCCCCGAATATCATTTGCATGGCTGGAATGTGTCATCCTCCTCTAATAGTACCCCAACAGCATTGGTGTGCGCTCGGACGACGTCCACTGTCTCTACAAGCTCAATTTTCGGCACCTAGTGAACCTGAGTACATACCCTTACTTCCCCTTACTTCCTTCCTAGATAAGCTCATATTTTCTCCAAGAATTCAAAGGAGCCATCTAAAATGCTGTCCCGCTATTCTCACGTCCATAACTCGAGTTCGGGCTCGGCGGGCGGCCTTCGTCGACTGTGAACTCCAACCACCCACGGCCAGTCTAAACTCTACAGCAAATTTCCAGCATTCCATAGCAAACGCGGCGCCAGGTCTGTGCTGGTGATGCATAACCGGCTCGTCAAAGGGCCACTAGCGAAGCGTACTCCGAACCGGAAAGCTCCGCCTTTGCAGTCGGACAAGGTAACTGGAGAGGTCTATGTTTCCAAAACATGTGCCTTCTGCTGGTAAAACCCCACCGCAACTGTATTCAACAAAACCTCCACTCAATAAGATCTTCTATATCGCTTTGCCCTGCTAGACACTCCCACTAGACAACGAGTCCCTAATCTAGGCGAATGGACTCAATGGCCACTATATATAACCTCATGCGGATCCGGCCGTATGAGCTTCGGAGGGGTGATTCTGCACGGATTATGTGCTTGTCAAGCGGTGCATTCCACACTTGCAAGCAGTGATAGTTAACGCCTCAGCACCTCCGTGGGCAATTTGTGGGCCCCGTGGAACTGGGTTGATATATGATAGACTAGCAGTGTTGAGCAGGACGCTGGGAGCGCCTTTTCGGAATCATTATTTGACTCAGTTTAAGGTTAGGTTGGCGATTGGGGAGTTATGATGAACGCGTTAACGGGAGGGCATTGTTTAGGATTAGAAAAGGGAGTAGTAGACTGTAGGGTAGAAATACGGCAGAGTTACGCTCTCTGGAGGACATGAGGAGGAGGTTCACCGGGTAAACTGTTGAATTATTCGGCGCATAGACTCTTACCACGCGTCACCACTCCAAACTGGCAACTAAAAACATACTACATAATTCCTGTCGTATCCGATCTAATAATACCGAATTATGCCGAGCTCCCGATTCTGAGTGGTGAAGTCACTTTCAGGTACCCTGAAACGAAGTATTAGTAAAGTATGATCAGGGACCAGGGTGCATAAGCGCTAGCCAAGACCAAAAAAAGTTTCTGTGAGGAGCCCTTGCAAAGTGGTTCGACCGACTGGTTCCGAGAAGAGCTGTTGAGACTTTCGTTCCATGCCTCAAAGCTCCAGTAAAAGCTCTTTTTTTCTCTCACCCTCACCCTCCATAGTTACCCGAAATTTTTCATCCTTCCCACATACACTCCGCAAAAATGGGGAATCTCATGTCTTCTCTTCGCTGGCATGTTACCAGCTCGACCTTCTCCCGTCTCCAGAAGCTCTTTAGATTTTCCAAAAATCTTTCGTCTTCTTCCACAAGGAACTTAGCGATCAGCGACAATAACTTGCATGAAGTGGCTGAAAAACCAAAACACATCTTGATCGTCGGCGGCGCCTACGCAGGATTGTCAACAGTCATAAATCTGCAAAAGATCCTGTCTGAAGCTCCGCATCAGGCAGGACCATACAACCTCCCAGCGGTCAAAAAACTGCCCCGCATACCACCGAGAATCACGATTCTTGACGAGCGCGATGGCATATACCACACTGTTGGCACCCCGCTTGTCCACACCTCTCCCGATGTGTCAACAACCGTCCCAAGAGCTTGGAAGGAGTATGCGGAGATTCCTTACCTGAAAGATGTGCTAGTAGTGAAGGGACGAGTAGAGAGATTAGACCCCAAGCGGAAAGAGGTGGTTTACACTTTTGCTGGAGAGGAGAAATCGATGGAATATGACTACCTAGTCTGCGCGACCGGTTTACAACGCGATTGGCCGGCACAGCCGAGGGCAACAACAAAGGAGGAATATATCCGCGATGCTACAGCGTTAGTGAAGGAGCTTGTTGATGCGAAGGAACGGATCGTGGTAATCGGTGGAGGTTTGTTTCTCAAACCCCCAAACTGCCAAGTTCGGAGCTAATTTTTGCAAAGGAGCTGTGGGTACTGAGTTCGCCGGCGAGCTAAAGCTTACCCACCCCGGAAAACAGATTACTTTGATACATTCCCACAGCACTCTACTCTCCTCGGAGCCCCTGCCAGAAGAGTTCAAGACAAAAGCCCTGGAGTTTCTTGAAGAATCTGGTGTCGAAGTACTACTCAACACCCGTGTCAACGCCGAAGTCGAAGGCGGCGAGCTACTTCTTTCTACCGGCGCGACCATCAAGACTTCCGGCGTGATCTGGTGTGTGGGGCGCCAACACCCCTCCACTGGGTTTCTTCCCACCTCTGCACTCGATAAAGACACCGGTCTCGTCCGTATCTCCGCCTCGCTGAACTTCCCCCACGAGGTTCCAAACCACATGGCACACTTTGCGATTGGAGATATCGTGCAATGGTCAGGCATCAAGCGCTGCGGGACTGCCCTGTTGATGGGATGCTTCGCAGCGACAAATCTGTTGCTGAGTATTGTTGCTGCCGAGAATGGGGAGGAGGTGAAGCTTGCGGAGTTCCCGGAGATGGCGCCGATGTTGGTGTTGGCGCTAGGTGAGAAGGCAGTTATGTATCACCCGACGTATGGATTGACGCATGGTGTTGAGCCGTTGGTACAGAGCTTCGGAGATGATTTGGGGTTGAGCCTGTGCTGGAGATGTCTGAATATTAATGCAGATGGGGCGGAACCTAAGGTTGTGGTGGAGGAGCAGTAGTGAATGTGATGCGATAGATTTGCGTGGGAATGGCGTTTGGGCTGGGTTAATGTATATCTTTAGTTTTTGTTATATGGGTAGAATAGGGTGTTTGGGCTTTGATCATTAGAATAGACATTATTTCACATTTCACACGATGCTGTTGTCTGGTCAATTGATCACCGCCCTCGGTATCTGGTGATCCAAACCTTCCATGATCCGGATTCCTCTTCAGAGCTCCTGACTCCTGTTCGGTTAACAGCTGGTCTATACCTGTACTAGCTCAGCACAGTTTTTTTTACGTACTAAGTACTCGATTTGTTTGCTCGCGCATGCAACTGATCGGCTGCTGATAACGGGTCGGATCTGATATCACCAACAGCGTTAGACATGATCAGATAAAACTTTTTCCCTGCAAGCGCAAGCACGCGATATCTGATGCTCCAAGCACAGACCAGGAACCCCGCATGAACCACCCTTGACCCTGTCCATTCATGCATGGAGGGGTGATGTGACGGCGGATCAGATATGTGTGAACCTTGTTCCATGCAAAACTTGCTTTTGCCAAGAATTGACCTAATCAGGTTCTATAAGTTGTTTGCAAATAGCGGACTTTGGCGGTGGAGGAAGGTCTCCAAGTGCTCTCGTATACCAGCTTCGCTTCGCGGCGAATGGAGCTTGCGAGCTCGGCGAAAAAGTCTGGGCATGAAAGCAAGTCCCAAGGGTAAACTCCCTAGCTTTGTTTTTAATTTTTTGCTGGATTTTTGAGGTCGGGAATAAGGAAATGGCCATGGATGTGGGATAGAGCTCTTCTCGACCAGAGGGTGTTGTTCCTATGGGTAGATACTTAGATTACATTGATCGAGTGCTGCTGCTGTATTTTGTCGGTCTTCTATTGCAGAGTGACCCAATATGACCTCCCAGGACGCTCTGTCGCGGGCATCTCTCGATAGAGATGTTGCGATAGCTCTTGGTGAGTTTTGGTGGTACCGGGTTGTGGTTTATTTTGTCTGTTCTTGCTGATGTATCTCCCTCGAAGCAGCTGTACCTCCCATCCCTTCCACCACAGTACCAACAGCAGCAGTACCATCATCACCAGCAGTTCCAACCCAAGATGTTACTGCTATCAAAGAAAATCCATCAACGCCATCATCCTCCACATCCACCACTGTGGCCGAAAAGAAGCGGGTCAAGAAACCCGCTATCACCGAAAGCCTGAAAAAGACTTCCACATATTTCTCACTTCTTCTAAAATCCGGAGCTGAGCCCTTCGACTACTTTTTGATTGTCGTTGGCGCGGTGGCTGCAGCCGGTGCTGGTGTTCCATACCCACTTCTTGGTATCTTATTCGGGGAGCTGGTTGACAACCTCAACTCCACCTCGCACTCATGCGGCCCCAACACCCAACCCGGATCATTACTTCAGACTGCCGTCAACAACAAGGTGTTATTCGTTCTCTATGTCACCATCGCAAACTTCTGTCTCCTTTACATCCAGTACTGCGCCTGGTCACTCTTTGGCGAACGGCTTGTGCGACGACTACGAGAACGCTACTTCACTGCCCTGCTTCGGCAGGAACCGGCCTTCTTTGATACGCTCGAGGCCGGCGAGGTTTCTTCACGCTTGGCTGGGGATCTTGAGATAATTCAAACGGGGACGTCGGAGAAAGTCGGGATTTGTATCACCTCCATGTCGTACTTTATCGCGGCATATGGAGTTGCTTTCTATAAAGATGCGAAACTTACCTCGATATTGATCGCGGTTATCCCGGCGTTCATGGTTACCGTGATGCTGGGTGGGAAATATGTCGCCAAATATGCGGGCGGGATGAGTGATCATATTGCGGGGGCTACAGGGATTGTGGCAGAGAGTTTGGGGAATATGCAGATTGTCCTGGCGTTTAATGCGGGGGAAAAATTAGAGGGGATTTTTGCGAAACAGTTGGAGACGGTGAGAGATCTTGGGTTGAAGAAAGCTGTTGCTTCAGCGACTCAGTTGGGTTCTATGTTCTTTATTGGATATGGCGCAAATGCTTTAGCGTTCTGGCAGGGAAGTAGACATATTGCGGCGTCCGCAGCGGGGGGCGGTGAGACTGGTGGAACGGTCGGTGCTGTGTATACTGTTATCTTTGTGTTGCTTGATGGTGAGTTTCCACAACCTCCCCACTCAGTTCCGCGATAAATTTGCTAACCGTGAATTTTGAATGTAGCTTCCTTCGTTCTCTCGCAGGTCGCCCCGTTCCTTCAGATCTTTGGGGCTGCAGCCGGTGCATCTCAAAAACTGATGGAAACTATCCGACGGGAGTCAGCGATCGACGGTACACACGAAGGAGGTGCAGGTCCATGCGCTCCACTCGATGGCGAGCTAGAGCTCAAGGACGTTTGCTTTACCTACGCATCACGTCCTGACGCCCCAGTCTTGAAATCAGTTTCCCTCAAGATCCCGGCGGGTCAACACACTGCCATTGTCGGTGCCTCTGGGAGCGGAAAATCCACAATTATCTCCCTTATTGAACGACTGTACGACCCAGACTCAGGAAACGTCTATCTCGATGGTCAAGACATCTCTACCCTCAACCTCCGTCTTTATCGTGGGTCGATGGCCCTGGTTCAACAGGAGCCTACGTTGTTCGACCGATCAATTTTGGAAAATATTGCGTTGGGACTTGTCAACTCTTGTCGAGCGGAACATGCCCACCTCAAGAACGCACTATTGGATTCGAGTCTAGAGGATCTCGTCAAAGCGATTAGAAGTGGAACACCTATTGATACAGCCGTCGCTGCATGCACGCCCGAAGTCCAGGAGATATATGCTCTCGTACGTGATGCCGCTGAGCAAGCCGACGTAGGCGCTTTCGTCAACAAATTGGCACACGGTCTTGCCACTCGCGTTGGAAATAACGGATCACAGTTGTCGGGCGGTCAGAAGCAAAGGATTGCGGTTGCTCGAGCGTTGATCCGGAAACCCAGTATTCTGCTTCTCGACGAAGCCACAGCAGCTTTGGATTCTAGGAGTGAAACGATTATTCAAAGAACACTGGACAAAGCAGCTGCCGGGAGAACGACGGTATCTGTTGCACATAGACTTTCCACTGTGAGGAGGGCGGATTGGATTGTGGTTATGGAGAAGGGTGTGGTTACCGAGAGGGGAACTCACCGCGAACTTATTGATGCAAGCGGAAGATATGCAGAGTTGGTTAGAATGCAGAGCCTGGTTCGCGACGATGCCTCTACTCTTGTCGAAGAGGATGGAATCACGACAGTACACAAGGAAGATCAATTGTTAATTGAGGAAAAGGTAGCCGCTGTGCAGGATGCCAAAGAAAAACAAGAAGATAAAAAATCTCCTCCGGATAAGCTCGAGGACAAAGGTTTCGACAAGCCAACGCTTCCACTTTTTGCCACTGTCAGTGGTATTGTACGTCTCGCAAAGCCACAAGCCATGTTTGTCATTATTGGTCTTATCACCTCTGCCATCATTGGTGGTGTTTACTCAGCAGAGGCAGTTATCTTTGGAAGCACCATCGATGCACTCAACCCATGTCAGGGTTCCAATAAGATTCTGTCAGCTGGTCGTCTTTTTGGTCTTCTCTTCTTCATTTTGGCTCTAGTTGAAATTTCCGCTTATGTTGTCAATGGCTCCTCGTTTGGTTGGGTAGCTGAGAAGATGCTCTACCGCGTCCGAGTCCTTTCCTTGCGCTCCCTATTGCACCAGGATCTATCATGGCACGAATCTGATGGCCGGAACCCAACAAATCTGCTCTCATATATCTCTAGCGATGCGAACGCCCTCGGTTCTCTGACGGGTGTTATTCTTGGTACAATATTTACCATCCTAGTTAACATGATTACTGGTATCGCGCTTGCCCACGCAATTGCCTGGAAAATCGCCGTTGTACTTCTCGCCACCGTTCCCATCTTGCTATTTTCCGGTTTTATGCGCCTCCATGTTCTTGGCGAATTTCAAGTCCGTCACCAGAAGGCCTTCGCCGAGTCGGTCGGTATCACGGTTGAAGCGGTATCGGCAATCAAGACCATCGCCCCTTTTTCTCTCGAGGAGGAGTCGCTTCAAGTCTATCGTCGCTCGTTAGCCGCCCCTTACAAAGCTACTCTAAAAGCAATTGCCGAAGGCAATTTTTGGCTCGCAATGGCCTACTCCGTTTCTAACCTCGTGTACGCTATGGCGTATTGGTGGGGAACCAAACAAATCGTCTCAGGGCTGTACTCGCAAACTCAGTTCTTCATTGTGCTTCCGGCTCTTCTGTTCTCTGCGCAATCCGCAGGCCAAATGTTTTCGCTGGCCCCCGATCTCACCAAGGCTCGTCTATCGGCCGGAAACATCCTCCATCTCCTCAGTATTGGGCCTCAGACTCCGTTAAACGAAGATACCACCAACTCTCCCCTCACCATGCGCTGCAAACCCACTGACCCAGAGAAAGACTCCGCCGCAACCCCCCCGCCACCTCCACCTCCTGCCGCAGGCGAAAAGGGTCTTGAGGTTGAATTCAAGAACATCTCCTTCTCCTATCCCTCCCGCCCACACTCAAAGGTCCTCACCAACCTATCCCTCACAATTCCAGCGGGGACCTTCGGCGCACTCGTTGGCCCCTCTGGTGCCGGAAAATCCACCATCCTCCACCTCCTCGAGAAGTTCTACACACCACACTCGGGCACCATCACCGTCTCTGGCCGCGACATCTCCTTTCTTTCTCCTTTTGAGCTGCGAAGCGACATTGCGCTCGTTCCGCAAGATGGCATCCTCTTCGCAGGGACAGTACGTTTCAACATCTGCCTTGGAGCGCGACCTGGGCCCGTACCATCACAGGAAGAGCTCGAAGCGGCGTGCAAACTCGCAAATATCCACGACACTATCACGGAGCTTCCAGATGGCTACGAAACGGTGTGTGGGCCCGGCGGAAGATCGTTCTCTGGCGGGCAGAGACAGAGGTTGAGTATTGCGCGCGCACTCATCAGACAGCCAAGATTGCTGCTGCTGGACGAGCCGAGTAGTGCGCTTGATGCGGAGGCGGAGAGGTTGTTGCAGAGTGCGCTTGAGGGTGTGATGAGAGGTGGGTGCACGGTTGTTGCGATTGCGCATAGGCTTGTTACAGTTAGGAGGGCGCATCGGATCTTTTATGTTGATGGTGGAGGGGTGAGAGATTCCGGGACGCATGAGGAGCTGTTGGGGAGATGCGAGGGGTATGCGGATAGCGTTAGGGCGCAGATGGTGGAGAGTTAGATGCGAATTGGTAGACTGTTTTAAATTCCCTTCTTGTTTCGTTTTATTCGTAGATAACATTAAAATTTCACGAGTCTGATAGTTTATGAAGTTCGCGTTATTAGTTTAGAGATTAAGTAGTGTATTTTTGTTGTTTATATTGAGATATATAGCTATGGAACTTTGAGCTTTGATGATTCTCTACAGTACTTAACAGTGCTCTTGAGGGTAGATTGCTACTGAAGCATTGTCTTTTCATTCGACGCTGATACTCTTTAAAATGGGTGAGATGCTGCCCACGTGGCTGAGCGTGAGCTTGAGTGCCATCTCCTCAAAGATTCCAAACACCTTAGTTGTAACAACTGGCAAATACCCACGTTATCAAAAGGGATGTGCCAAGCTGATATACTGTAGAACATGGCTGGCAGGAAAATGTGCTGAAGTTTTGGATCCTCTTCATTATTAGATCTGGGCGATTATTGATGGCGACCCCCACAGAAGAAAGCACGCAATTGCCAATAATCTCGGTCTCCAGATGGAACTCCAATTAGCAGATGCCAGTTGTGGTAATTACCGGATTCTTCAGCTGCGCCGCGGCCTCGGGGAAAAGAAATTATCAGATGAGGATCCGGATCGCCGAAACCTCCTCCAGTGGTGCACACATGCATAGCCATACGTAAGAGGCTAGAAACTGCATCAGGTACTTGTCAACGGAGTTCAGTGAGCAAATGAAAACTCTTCATCAGATATCGTTTCTTCCCGAAGTCTATTCCCACCTTGGTCATCAGATTAGCACATTAGCCGGAGTCTGAGAAGACTAAATCAGTTGTTACCGTAGAGGTATGTATGTAGTTGAGGGATTTTTATCTGATGGAGGGACAATGACCGTGGAATGAACTGTTCCAGGTAAACAACCGGCGGTGATAACCAGCTAAACGTACTCCCCTAACCCAGACCACCTTGCTCAAGACTTCTGCCCGTTCAATTGATCGACGGCGTTGCAAATACTATACTAAACATTAATTTAGCTAGCCCCTAGAACAACAAGCAGAGCAGTTACGACATAGCACTTTTCCGCCACCGCCTACCTCACCTCTACTTCAGCTCCAACACCCTTCAAGTCTCCATCACTTCCACTTAGGGGGCCTACCGCCTTCTCCTCATATCACAATCTACGGTGCCACGCTTTCACCGCAACCCCTCCACAACGTTTGCACCCTCCTGATACCCCTGGAGTAAGTACCGACAACATACCCCGTGCGCACACCCTCGGAAGAAGATGACTGGGTACACCATGAGAAACTCACGTGGAATGTGAATCTACACTTAATACAATGCCATGGCTGGTTTTTGCGAGTTATGTTGCCGAAGGATTCTAAAACGTGGGTTTTCTCTTGTCTCATGCCCAGCCATCAGAGCCTCATTTGAAGCTCATTCGCCTCTCGCTACCTCGCTCGGCAACGAGAGACTGGGGACAAGACAAGTATTTCTCAGGCATGGCGCCACACCTCCAGCAAATAGCTATTATTACCGCTTAGTTTAAAGTTATCAGATGACAGGTTTGTCGTGCAACGTCATATGCCGACGCCTAATCCACGCGCTGGACAAACTTCACCCAATGTCAGACACAGAACCATAGGACTTAGATGTTTTTTTCGCTAACACCATCACCACCAGTCTTGACCTCGCCGCATCATCAAGATTAATGAATTCACCGACTCTAGGCCTCGCCTAGCTGAGGGTGTGAAGGGTGGGTAGCCAAGTCCATCGTCTTGCGGTTCGAGTAGCTAAAAGTAAAGCTTCTTTACAGTATTTATCTATGACTGTGCCTGCCTGCCGATTTAATATTTAGGAACTTCAACATCAAAAACAAAACCCCACCTACAGCAATTCATACACAGCCACTCGCGTAATTGCCAACCCGTACGCGTGGTGTTGCATTTGATACGACACCTACCTAGGGTATTATTGCCGTCTAGGTGGTCATCGCTTGTATAGAGATGGCTCTGGTTCTCTTCTGAATACAACTATCACATTGCCAAGATGCATGGTTCATCACTCGATATTACTTCTTCAGCTACTGTATATATGCAGATAACCTACTCGAGTGCCCTACGGGACTGCTGTGGGTGTGACTTAAGCCCATGGATTGCTACGGATGATGTGCTTTTCCGTACAACCGAACAATCAACTGTCTGCGTCTGGGAGGTAACACATGTTACTGCTAATATAGAGTTAACCGTGCAAAGTCACAGCCAAACTCCTATATATCGAGTCTTGTCTTTCTCTACATGCACAGTGCCTACGTCATGGTCATGCCACCACCAATTTGTGAAGCCTGGTAGTTCAAATCTTTGTCAGAATTGTGGTGCTGGTGAATTGAGAAACCGGCGTGTTGTTTTTGTTTTATTCATACTGTATGCACTCTAATTAGAGTATGACAGGACCTAATATCCCCTCCGCCTCCGGGCGAGCCGGCTAGATGGCGGAGCTCCCCCCCCGCTACCCTTCATCCCCAGAAACCGGCGTTTTGCGTGGTTAGCATCAGTGCTAACCACCCGATGGCGACAGCCGATACTCGCGGTAGGGATTTAGTACCGCAGAATGACTGAAACCTACACAGAATGTGACTCTTTATGTTCATTACGTACGTCGATGTATTTCGAAGCCCGGATTTGCGGTGCTAGTTTATATCCCTACCGCGAGTAAATACCGCAAAGCAGACACTCGTCGCTTGCGCAGTTCAATTTACGAATTTTGTGGTCCTCGAGCATGAACTCGATACTCCCTAAGGCTGGCCGAGACCTCGATACTGCAAGTAATAGGCACCATAAACAGTACCGGTACCAGTTCGATCGAATGGCCATAGAAGTACCGTAGCGCTGATATAAAGAGGTAGAGGCGCAGTGGGCCTAAGAAGAAGCGTTTATGAGACACATTGTATCTCTCACCTCAATCGCTTCGCTGAATGAGCCCCACAGCGATGACGTCATTCATCTAGCAATGTGCAGGGAGCACATACGGGACCCGGGTTCAAGTGAACACATGCATATGCGCACAATTCATGCGCAGCATGCGCCTTGCGGCAGTGAATCTAGATCCTACGAACCTGGTCCATACTCACACTCAAACTCGAACTCGATGTTGATGTGATATCCTAGAAATCTAGACTGTCGGTCAGGTTAACCTTGGCCATGGTACAATTAATTGGGGTCCGACTACCTGACAACTGTGTAACCGGCGCGGTGCCTTCTCCGTCTATCGATGGTTTGCTGACACCAATGTACGGCGCTACTTTTGCCGGTCTTTGGTTGACCGACATAGCCTTCATGTATGGGGTGTCTGTCATCCGATGCCGTATCAATTCGGCCTCGTCGGTCTTCGAAAGTTAACGTCTTGCATCGACAACGACGATACGTGCCCTGCACTCGCGCATTTATATGATCTTTCTTCGCGGAGAGCGAGATGTAGCTTAAAAACTATACCACCGATATCTATGAGGTGTATCAGCATAAACAACACATCAGGTACAAGCTCCCCAATGAAAAGAAGCCGCCAGCACCGGCTAGCCCTTGTCTACATTCCAGTGTTTTGGACCTCAGGTATGAGCTATATGGCATACATATATAAAAAGCCGGCCTCAGGTACCCTCCTTTCTCGGTATGATGGCATTACTTGCGGAGAGAGGAGTACCGCTCTGAAAAATCAAGAGCTGCTGTCTGATAAATATGACCTTCGTAAGGACTCTCCGCTTCTCATAAACAGCGATAGAGACATCAAAATTGTCTCCTCTAGAACTTCTGCATGCACTTTTGCGATCATCTGCTAGACAAACATCCCGATATACAGTCAAGCCTTTCTTACTCAGCTACTCATGAATTCTGAAAGGCAGCAAAATTACAATACACGTAATCGGGGCGAGGGTTTCGTGTCACCCTCCATGAATGCGCCACCATACCCCATCCCTGATGAGCAAAGCGGGCAGTACAATCTCATGGTTAGTTATGGACTTCATATCGATGATTATTTGGCATCTGCTTGTCTCTTCAGGTGAATACCAGCTAATATGGACGCGGTCGATAGGTCAACTTTACTAGAAACTATCCCGATGTGGCGGTGAGTACAAGCATACGTATCGAGTGAGTAAAATACTGAAACAAATATCCAAGCAGGCGTCTCGAGCTCTAGGAGAAAAACCGTTCGAAGAAAACTACTTTGCGCCATGCTATGAGATGAGAGCCGCGACTATGGGCCCCCTATATAGCTACCCACATCGACACTCTTCCCAGCCAGACTATCGAGAGCCTGATGACAATGCCGTGTGCGCAATGCAAAATAAAATCTCGAGTACGGATTCTAATAATACCTGGGAACATCTTCACAACCCCTTCTGCCCACATGTCCACGGCAATAATACAGAACAATGTCTTCCTTGTACCGTGACACACGGGCCGCAACAGGAAGCGCCAGCCACAGACGACCAACCACTCATCCCGTATGCGTTGAAGAAGTCGACTATAGTGGATCATGGCAAGCTAAATATTATTCAGGAAGATCACAATACAACCGTCGTCCGAACCAGGAACTCAGGTAGACCCAAAACTCAGTCCCAGGTTCCCTTTTACGCCCGAATTGTCCCGACGAAATAGTCAATCTTCTCAGAGCACCGATGGGTACCTTCCATAACTACCCATATATTGGGGCTCCAACATTTGTGAGGCTGAGATGCTGATAACTCTCAGGACTACTGGTAATGGCCAATATTCGGCTTTGCCAAGGCAGGATGGCTCGGGAGGACCGACCCAGAACGTCACCCCGCCAAGTTCACCAGCTCCGGATCAGTTCTATAACGGCGGAACCCTTGCGCACAATGATACCGCGCTTGAGACTAGTAACAACCCTAGCTCAAGCCCGGCGGGCAATCCTATTCCACCGTATGCACTCCGCATAATCCGTGACGGAATATGTACTTGCAATTGCTAATGGTATTAGGTGTATAAACAGTCAAACCAGGTGTTTTGTGGCTAGTGGAGTCCGTATGAGCTCAGGTCTAGCTCGTCCTCCAGATCGCCGCATCTCGCCGCGGCCCAGTCCGTCAGATCCCGCGAGACAACTTGAAGTCCCAATAAATACGAGAGATATGCCAGCGTTTGTAGGGTATGTGAGAAGTAATGCATGCGCTATCATTTTAATAGCGCTTTAGGTCAAACAGAATTCGTTTTCATGTGCTAACTACTTACCTTTGTATAGCAACGAACCGAGGCCCGAGCGGGGACATTACTGTAAAGATTGTGGCCGATATATTGTCAATATTAAGAGGCATAAGAGGGAGAAGCATGGGTCGTCAACAGTTCGGAAATTCGACTGTCCCTCCCCAGGTTGCAACAGAAAGGGCAGTGAAGGATTCAAACGTATGCATAACCTCAAAGTACATCGTTGCAATGTGCACGGACACAGTGTCTGAGTACGTCTGGCACAAAATTTCCACTGTCATAGCACGGAATATTTTGACGTGGAATTGGGTATGGATGTTTGGAGTAGTTTTTGTCAGGCTGTGCGGTTGGGCTGCTGGCTTCACGGCGTTGCTGGGTTTTCTCTCACGGGGTTGGGTTTCTTTTGTGTAGGCACATGTAGATGCTTTCTATTGCGTCACTATATGATCATGATTATCTGTATATTTCTGAAATTACTGCGATACACTTACTCTATCTAGATCTCTTGATGTGAATGGCTGGAAGTGGAGTGAACTTCAAATAACTCGGAATCGGGGCGTCGTGTCGGCGTAGCGCCCGAGGGCTAGGGGTATTCGAATACCGGAATGTCTCTATGTCTGCAGTGCTGAATGGTTCGTGATAGTGGTTGTGTTCGAGCGGTGACGAGGGTTACTTTGTGCGGCTGAAGGCAATTGCGATGCAGGAACTCAGAGAGAATGAACGTGCTGGTCTTTAATACCCAACACAGAACGACGGCATCGAACCCATTAAATACTCTCTATGTTTGCTTGTCCGCCCTCTCGCCTTGAATACAAAGCAGATAAAGGAATGAAGGATTGGAGGAACGTAGGAATGTAGGAATGTGCAACGAGGACATGAAAAGCTAGAACTCGCGATTTTGATAAAGTACGTGTTGGACTCATTTAGGTAGATTCGATCCGACCGGCTGGCAGTTCGGGCGTTCATAACGAATAGATACTTCTACTGACTATTGTGTATGTGGTCTGTGAGCTACAAAATGGCGAATTCCACAAAATAACTGGGTCCACCTGTCAAAAACTACCATGCCGCTTAAATCCGGCAGCAAGGAAAGATGGCGCCAGTTTACCCGTTTTCTGCTGGATAATGTGTAATTACATTGAGGGTGATTGTAGAATGTTAATATTTGCAGTCATTCAAACTATGTCAACGTTGGAGGATTTATGCGATGTGCTGCTACCAAACGGCGCCCGCGCGTAGAACACTCACTATGCGATCAATCAGGCAGTAGTGTGGTCTGCGCACTCTTTGAAATTACTCTTTCGGGTAATTAATAGCCCGAAAACTGAGGTTCAGTCAGCTAGTCGGGGTAACGAAACCGCGAATGCGGGAATGATCATGAGAACAATTACCAAGTAATGAATATCTTACCTGCGAATTCATATCAGCGCTCCCCTGAACACTTCCTTGCTGATATATCAAACCTTACATTCCAGATATCACTAGGCAATAGGCAGACAAGTAAGACCGCGGCAAAACCTACTTTGAGTAGAAGAGAGTAATGCCTACGGCGGTAAAACCGTAGATAAATATTGGTGGCGTAAGTTATTTCTACTAGCATAATTACCAGCTAAGGTAAATATAGCTTGCTGATGCACTTGGTGCAAACAGTTAGGGAAAGCAAAGGAGTTTGTAGAGCGGAATTCGATAAAACGGTTTATAAATATATGATTTAAAACTTAATTTATTATAGTATATGGCTACGGAAGTTGAGGCTCAAAACACCTCTAGTTGTTTTGTGTCTCTAATGTAGGTACACGGCGCCGGCTTATACTCGAATAATATAAACATATACAAATCTCGGTGGACCCAACCGACCGGCTCGCTGAAATTGCGCCCGAAAAGGAAGAAGTGTGTTGTACCATCCGGCCGGCCCTGCGAGGCTGGTATCGTTACAATTCCTCGGTACTTTTAATTTCACAATCACATTCGAAACTACAGAGATAAGATGCTCTTTTCAGGGGATTTCTAATAGCTCTAAACTTAAAGTGTCTGGTAGTTCGGTCAGGCAACACGGTTCTGAAACTTGACAATAATACTTGTAATGAGTCGCAAGGCGTTGCCTGACGGTGCTACCGAGATCGGCGAAATCTCTCCATAGCCGCTGTCCTACTGGCATGAGGTGCCAGCTGTACGTGCTCGGTTCTAACTATGCGCGTATGCACACTGCTACCTGAGGCCTCAAACTTGAGATCTGCCAGATCGCATGCATGAGCGCTCGACCTGAGGACACAGTGCGCAACGCATTACCTCAGGTATGGCATTTACGACAACTCGCTGCGTTGATTTGTCTACGGAAAATTTACCGACGTGTCGTGTTACATGCTGACAGCCATGCGATACCTCAGGCAAGCTGAATCACAGATTCACCGCCTTAGACAACGCGACCTTACGTCCCATAATTTATCGTTATTGCAGGGCTTGGCAATGGGGTAAATAATCTGAGAAAGGTAAGAATATCGCAAACAGTAGAGTAGTTAACACTTCTGGTAGTGATAATCTTATTCGCCACCATCATTACAGTGAAGGGGCCTACCGGGGTGACCATTATTAGTATGTACTTATGCAGGGAACTTTGTAACGTAAGAAAACTTTTGTTACACTCGACAGATCAGTGATAGACCGAACCCACAATCAAAATGAGCAGACTTCCAGACTTAAAGCCAACTCTCCCCTCTAGTTCAATTGTGCTTTTGTTATTCTACTGCTAGTGTTCTCACTTGGAGCTGTTGTCGTAGCAAACATATCGATATCCTTCCAAAAGAGACACTCAATGTCGCCTCAATTTGAATCTCAACCTCCCGGAGTTTCTGAGGAGTTCCAAATATTGCAATTACAGAACAACTTGAACACCCCCGAATTTCTCGAAGTATGCCCTATAACCCAGACAAACACGCTCGAACACGTGAGGAATAGCATCCTGTTGATAGAGCCCCGTCACTGACAAAACTGTGCAATAGTCAGTCAATATTAATCCCCCCTCTGAAGCTCAGTTATATCCTACTTTTAAGTCTCCGCTTGAGCTTTGGGACTTTAGCGAGACTATTCAGCATAACTATAGGCACGCAACGCAGACAACTATACCAATGCCCACTGGCCTGTTTTGGGCTGGAAGCGGAACCTCCATGTTAGTCACCTCAGTCACATAGAGTGCTTTGGTACTAAATGCTAATTTCTGGACAACAGGATACAAGGATGCGAGCCACAGCTAAGGGCTTTTGCCAATAAGGAGTCTGCACATTCTCAAAAGCGCGATATCAGCATGAGACGACATACATGTAACTCTTGCGGGGCAAATTTCAGCACGCCCACCAATCTGAACCGCCATAAACTGTCTTGGAAATGCGGTCGGGCTAGCCAAATACACCGTTGTGATTGGTGCAAGAGGGCATACAACCGCAAGGACAATCTAGACAAGCACTGGAGGGAGAAGCATGAGGCAACTTTGTCGGACTATATAGCAGGAGGAGGAAAAGAAGTAGAAACAAGGACGAATAATGTTGAAGTATACTGAGTTCAGTTAGTTTGCTCTATGGGAGACCTAATTTACGGGGTAGCTCGGTTCGAATTCACAACTGTCGGCTATATGTAGAACGAATGTGCCATTTCGAAACGAACGAACAATCGTGCTGAATGTGTCCATACAATCGAGGTTAAAACGGCGTAGGCCTATGAACTAACGCAGCACGCCGCTCTTGCGAGCTAAAAGTACCTATTTATCCCATGAAATATCGACTGCGGGGGGACGAGCAGTGGTGTAGCGCTTTTTCTGGGTTCTGCAGTGAAGTGGACTGCAGCCCTACTTGCCCAGGGTAGGGCCGAGGCTACGCGAGCATTCAAAACCGCAGCCCTGGACATGTACATTCAAATTTGGCTCCACTCGAATGGCCCAGCTAATTGACAGCCTCAGAGCGATTGCCTACATGCCCACGTACTTTGAAATCAGTCGATTGAGGCTACGCCGCAGTTTCCGTATTGAACGGTAATAACACAGCTGTATGTACGTAATGTTCCAAGCCACTCGTGCGCCTTATATGTCAGAGCAAATACCTTCACGTCATTCTACAGGGAAAAATAGATTGAGAGTGGTCTATCTTGAGAGGTATAAATGCATATACTGTACCACACCGACAGATGGGATCGGTCATCTTCAGTCATCGGCCTATTTGGACGAACCCAGGAAGTGACATGCGTGTTGACATCTAAGGCCTGTCGCGTCCTAAACATGACAAGATGTTGTCATCCAAACATACATGTGCAGCAGCATCTGTACAGATCGTTTCCCCGCCCTTTTTGTCGGTTGAAAGTAGCAGAAGTTGCGAGAAGTTTAGAAGCAATACCGTATTCTACTGAAACGCACTATTCGCCCTCGTTATAATTATGTAACGAATGATAAGAAATTCACTACACTCTCTCCCTCAACTACAGACAACCAGGTAGAGGGTCAAGCAGGTATTTCCTACATTGCTAGTCTCATCCTAGAAGTTTTCTGCAGTACGATGTACCAGCTCTGCAGTGGTATCCAGGTGGTATAGTCAGAACCATACACTAAATAACATCAATCCACGATTCATACCATTTAACGCAGTTCTTTCACCATCAAAGTCGTTACTCTACTTTCATCTGCACACAAATCGGTCGTTTTGAATCGGCCGTCCGCATCTCGTTTGTCAGTACAGTACGGTACATGAGAACTGAATCGCTGCATAGAATGAAGTTTCAACACTACCTTTATGGAACAGCTATATTGTGACGGCAGAGCTTAACGCGCACGCGAAAGTTACACTTAAGGGATTTTCGCCCCAGTTGGTCAACTGTCAACGTCAACAGAACCTGATGTCGACAGAAACTCACATGAAACTGTAGGGAACTTGAAAAACACAATCTGGATCGTTACCGTTTACTTTTAATGAGTTTTGCTTACTTATATAGTAACTTATACCCACTTCAAGATCCTTGTTAAGTAACAGACTGCTGCCGATTCAGTCTTATAACATTACATACCAGAAAATCATTGTACAGCTACAACCAGGGTACCATAGAACAGGCCAAAAGTTCTCTCTCAGGGTTAGAGGTCCGTTAATTGGGGGTTGTGGTCCCGTTCCGTTTTGGGGGTTTGACGAGACTCAGCACATTTGGCGAGTTATCACCTGACTTGATGCGATATATTCGTAGCGGATCTGAGGTGCCATGCAAATGCCTGCTAGCTTGTGTAAGGCCGTTGTTGACAAATTGGCGATGCGACCAGTCCGATCGATGCATTTATTTCGTTGGCTAGCGGCTGTTGAATGGTGTTTGGCTTATGCATATCCACTACAATACTACCTCATCTCTCGAATAGAGCATTAGCCCTGAGTCACAGATGTCGGAAGAAAGAAAACTTTCAAACTTAAAATTTGATTTTACGTGTTGATAGGTTGTTGAAGCATCTCCAGTGGTGACAGCCGTTATGAATGATCTTGGAGTTTGTCACAGCTGTACTAGTGATGCAGAGTAATATCATTTGCGCCTGATGGATGAGCTCTTGAATTTCCACAAATTGCTGCCCAACCACTAAGTAAATATCACCCTCAACCACCCAACAACCTCTACGTGTTTCTTTCGTGCCCGTCAAAGAAAACAGCTCTGAAGCACAATCGAGTCAGCTAACTAAAAGTTGGAATCGATACGTCGCGTTGTACAATCGGAGCCTTAAAAATACACTGATCCGCTCGGTGTGTAGTTCATCTGCTTTTCATTGCTATTTTGACTTCTTTTGGCGTTTATCACTGATATGAGGGCGGGGGCCACAAGGATTGTCTGTACGGGGTCATAAGGCCCGAAGGAACCCTACCTGTTTGCGAGTATATGCGTAAAAACAGCTTAATGGTGAACTAGGTGATCATGCACATTCTGCATCTACTGTCACTCTTTCCGGACAGCGGGATATCAGGTAGCAATCGTTAAACGCCTATTATGGAAACGATACATCCATCCGATTGTATCGCTGATTGCTCTAGTGGAGAACTTCCCGTGCTTCTATTTGACCCCGAATAGACCCCCCAATAGAAACCCAACTCCACCTATTCGATAGAAATAGAAATTCGGATAGAAGGGGAGTACTCACCCCTTGTCTGTCCGAATGTTCTATTTGGAATTTTTAGAATGGCGTTCCTACATTTTCCTATAGACGACGGGAAGTCCTCCAGCCATGATATCGATCATGGATATCCATCCTGAGGAATGACATGAAATGACTCACACAACGTGGTTACTACAGTACATATAGCTTTCAGCAGCACAATGACACATCAGGTGTATCGTGTACCTGTAATCAGATGAGATCCACTTACAATCTCATACCTAGAAACCAACCAATGGCGGTCCAGCTGTAATTTCATGTTTCCGAGGGTTACGAGGCGAGGCAATATCTCTGCTCCCCAATATCTTGTGGGTAATAATAAGGAGCCTGGGTGAGCAATCAATCGTTCAGAATGTGGGGCGATCAATAAAAAAACCCCCGAGAAAGTACAGGTTTATTATACTCTATTTTGGGGGAGAGGTGCGCTGTTATGTGAACCACAAAGATAGATTAGAGTTCTAGATTTGTCAGCGGAATCCCTACTCCGACGTCGACACGGGCCTGGTAGCCGGGCTCGGTATGCCGGTGCTGTGAGAGCGGTCATGACTCATGTAGATAGCTAGAGTGCAGCATCGCTTCTGGATTTCTGTCACAAATTCTTCCGCTCCTTAAGTGTTTGCGATATTCAAGACCAAAGTACCGGTATGTTAAATCGTTTCATACAGCAGTACGTAGCTAGCACTGTTATATATACGGCCGAGATCACAAAAACGATTAATTCTGCGGGAAACATACCGACCGATACACTTCTTGGTATCATAGTCTTCGGTCAGGGTTTTGCCAGGGCTACCGCGCCTCTAGGTTCTCGGCGTAGTACCTATATATATCTGCCAGTTGAGGTGTGGTATCCATATTACGGGGGATGCAGCTGCTATTGGCGAGACAGTGCTACTGCATGAACTTAAATGTCTCCAATCGATTGGATGCTTCCTTGGCCGTGAAAGAGCCTTTTGCAAGAAGACCCCATCCAGGGTCAATTGCACAAATCGAATCGTCCATAGCTTGTATACCAACATTATTGACAACATAAAACTCAGCCTTACAAAGAGACAAATGTCAGCTCAACCCCACGGGTGCTAATTTGGTGCAGATTCCATGAACTGAAAGTTTCGATAGTGCCTTCAAGCATATTTAAACTCCTACCTTCGAGGTCAAACCTCTCTTATTCAGCAAACAAAGTATGAGATGCTCTCGCGCTGAGATCATGAATTATACAGCGGCAGTACAGTTTCTGTGCCACGTAAGATTTTATTCATCCATTTCTTGTAACAGTGGTCTACTACTGATATCGATTTGAGGATAGCTGACACAAAATTGTAACTAACATTCCCTGGAGAAAGATTTTACCGATGCAACAGAAACAGGACCTACGGCAGGCTCAAGACAAGAGGACAATCTTTCGGTTCCATAGTCGGCAGGTCAGCGATGCAAGGCTGGAACGCACTCGAAAAGGTTGAACAAGAAGCATTCACGAACCCTGGATTTAGCCAATGCCTGTATGCCAAAAAAAGTCCATATCTGTGATCTCCATTGACTGATTAGACTGTGTAGCAACTTCATCCAACATAGCAACTCCATCCAATAACCCCCCCACTAACCACCGCAGCTCTAGAAGTCAAGTGCCGGATAGCTTTGTCCACCCAGAATCTCGGAGCCCGGTGGTTTGGGCTACCCGACTTGAGGTCCCAAGAAGGCCACAACCATGCACGGCAAATATACCATCACCACAGACTATACACAGCTGCTAGATAGACTGCCATGCGCCTAATGGAAAGTTTACCTGCTCTCGTTGGCAACAATACGAAACTGGGAATTATTTTTGGTAGTCTAATTCAATCACATCACTACGTACACAACTCATTGTATCTGGAGTCTAATCCTCTCTGGTAGTAAGTAAGCCGTTGTTAATGCTAGAATATCGTTAGCACAAACCGGGTTCAGGAGGGGGCCGCAACGACATCGACCCTTGACCAAGGTCTCATCTATATACCGCTTAGGCCATGATATTGTATAGTCCCTCGGTTTGTGCCCAATTTTTCCTCTTACAAGAAAGATTCTTTTGCGATGGCCGACAATTCGTCAAAAAGATGCACTACGAAGACGCAGGGCAAGGTTCCATCGAGCATTGTACGAATTGAAAAGGAACAAAAACTGTGATAGTCAAATTTACTCGGCGACTCTTTAAAGTGTAGGTCAAGTGTATAGCCAAATAGGGAATAGTAAAATAGCCTACTGTGAAAATGCTCCAGCTCTTGCATCACTCATTTTCATAACATAGCCTCGCTATATTCGAACCATGGATTTCACGAAATAGGGCCCAAGCACTATCTCCAATCACTTGCAGAACGTGAGAAAACCGAGACAACTGGTGGCCTCGCGATTTATCCCCATGCCACACATTTACTCACCACCACCTACTATCCTCCTTCCGTCAGCAAACAGTAGCTTATCACATACTACACCGCACAAGAGACTCTACACTGTGTGCTATTCCTTGGCTTATTCACTATGTGCTATTCTATGGCTTATTTCTATAAGTTGTTTCGTCCTATTTTGGGACCAAGAAATTGAAGCGAGGGCAGCACTTTTTGGAAGCTGCTTATACTACCACGTGACGATGGTTCCTTACCTAGTCGTGAGGCTGAACTCTCCCCACTCGACACCTGAAGGCTAGAAGATGCTTAAACAAACTAGTTCCCACGCATGGCATCGTACCCGGCCGGCGGATGATTTGTTATTACTAGTTAGTTTATAGTTATCAGCAGGGAAAGGAGGAAATTGTATGTCATGGCCACAAGCGGCCGAATACAATATGATTACGAACAAACAAAAGTTTAGAGTTACCAGATGACAGGGATTTTTTGGTGCAACGTCATTTGCCGCCGCGGCGTGTTTCCTGCAATCAGATAGAAACCTGTCTCAAAAATACCCAAGGAAAACCGTTCTTGGGCAATGACGAGGGGTTGTTGCTCTCTCAGTGGTTCCAAACAAAGTAAAAAAACAGCGAACTCTCTTCCGGCAGTCTTAGGATTGAGTGATGAGCGGTGAAACTCATGATACGCCTTGACGTCAGCAGTGACGGAGAGGAGAACCAGGTGCTTTCTTCCTTCAAGTTAGCTATTATATCTAAACATTGGGGACGATGTGCAATAACAGTGGTGCATGTGGGATGTACAACATCAGAAGAAGGATCGTCAGGTGATGAAGCGTGAGGCTGTTGATAGAAGTATGAGTACGGCACCAATTGCGACGAGCTCCGGGAATGAGACATTGCAGGCGAGAGCCACAGCTTGAGGATGCAGATTGGTCGAATCTGTTGCAATGTGTTTCTAGCGTTGCTCACGGGATAAGACGATTCGAGACTTTGTCTTAAGATTTTGCCTGTGAGACATTATGATCTAGATGCACCAAACTTTTGTTATAATTGAAGCATTATAATATTTGCAGTACATGTTAATCTTACATAGTCCCGGGACATCGGGTAAGACTATCACTATTTTTCGAAACCACAAGCCCTTGTCCTCCAAAGACAAGATGTCCGGGACCTTCTTGAATCTCGTTATATCTCGTCTCGCCTCATCTCGTCTCGCCTCATCTCATCCCGTCTTATGGAACACTAGTGTTTCTCCATTCATTCTGCTGTTGTACCGAGAACACCATCGTTTATCGAATTAAAACATCCTTTTTGCAGCTTGGAAATCAATGACTCATTCTGCCGCTGTGAAAAGGATTAACATAAAACGGTACAAATGGTATAGAACACATACGAGAAGACAAAAAGTACACCATAACCCTTCATCGTATCACCACATCCCACAGCAAGCCCTATTTGAAATAAGCAAGGCTATAGCTCCCGAACGTCAATGGAAGAGATCATACTGATGAAAAAACAACTATGAGGCGGTGCAATCATTAAAAAAACGCCTCTGATAATTCAGCTCTGCGTTTCCTCCTCACGCCATAGTAGAACTGTACTGTCAGTTTGGGCTAAACGTGTATTCGACCATATATTACCACTCACAAGTACTGATTATGGGTTTCAAAAGATTATCCCAGGAGATTTTACCCCGTCGTTATTCAAGTCGCGGCGGTCTTGAACACATGTCCCAATGTGGGGTACCAAAGCATCTCATCTCGTGCCCAACACTACCCGAAGCTCGATAGCAAGTCACGCCAGCAATGTTTCGACACGAACCTCCCCCCTCCCAAGGTACTGAAGTAACGCATTTAGTTCGTCATCTTCGGACTGTTCACAGTAGTGGAAATCGCTTCCTTCCACATTCACTCCCCTTGCTCTAGTGGTTCCGGATCTGACGCCATCATACTCGAGCTTTTCAATATTCTTCGGGGTCATCGCAACTTGTTGTGCAGCGTTGATCACTTTGTGTTGTGCTCCATGTTTAATCAGAGCCTGAATGGCCGACAAAGGACTCGTCCTTCTCGTTCCCGAGACATAAGATTTTCGCCAGACAGTCCATCAAGGACGAATACCCCCCGGAGCGCATACGACGTATATCGGAGCCGTTTATTTTGTTTGATCATACTGTATGCACTCTATCTAGAGTGTGGCAGTACCCAACTCCCCTCCCCCTCCGGATGACCGGCTAGGTGGGGGAGATCCCCTTCCCCTCCAAATATATTGGAGCCTTTGTGGGACTAAAGTTGGGAGCTTTGCCTCAAGACCGATCATTTCTCGGGATGTATCCTTCACAACGGTGTCGACCCGACGGCAACGACAGAAGGGGCTCAGTAGCACTACGGAGTCCGAAAACCGAACGTATAGAGATGATTTGAATCGAAACGTGCGATCTACGGCGATGTAGGAATTGGAGGGTTTGGTGTCGTTTTGCTTCTGGTGCCTCGTGGGTGACAAAACTTTGGACGCTGACTGTCATGGCTGTTAGCAACAGGCAAAAGTGTTGACGTGATATCATACCTCCCGTTTGACGGTGATATAGGTGACGAAGGGTACGATGGTGTACTTGTAGTGAGCGGATGCCGACGAACGGCAAAGCAAGAGGCTACCACCAATGAAGGTGGAGGTACGCTGCAAATAAGCGGGTGTAGACGAGGGATGTGGTTAAGAAGGAGAGACGCAATCAGTGGCGGGATATAGTTACGTGCGCAAGCGACTGTCCATATGGACAGTGAAGTTCCGCGACTGGTTTTTGCAGGCTATTGTGTTCTTTCTAACGCGGAGATTCGCTGGAAGCTACCCCCACGGTAAGGCACTCACTGGAGGATGCTAAAGGAGCTACTTCTTAGTAGAGTACCTAAGTACTTAAGGTACCCTGTCCGCCACGTGGGCTTATCCTTGTTTTGAACTAGCGGCTAGCAAACTCCCCTACTTAGTAAACTCACACGATGGCACACAGAAAAGAGCCGGGATTTAAAATCCACCCCGAAAAGTCAGTGCCACCAACTAACCTTTCCTAAGTAGAGCCTCTATCACCCGCGATCGTTAGCGTACAGTAAAGTGGAGATATACTCTAATTTTGGGTTTTCATCACAATTTGGGATGTAGAGTACAAGCTTGCGAGTGGGCAGTGCGAGCAAGACATCCAACTGCAATAAAACGAAAAAATGGAACAAAACAACGAACCAAGCAGTGGAACTGTTGTAGAACGGTGTGCTTTTTGAGAACTTTGGATAACCTTCGATTCCCAGGCACCGGGCCTGGTCAAAGTGGACTTGAATCCCCCCATCCAGATGTTACGCATCTATACAAACTCACTCGCTGTCATATCAAGCCATTGGGCTCGGATTAGCGGTCTACTGTCCGTTGCTGGAATAGCAAACTCACCGGCTGCCAATCAAGCTATCGAGCTCAACACTACAGGCCTAATTTGTGGAACCGAGATGCCGTTTCGCCCAAGAGTCGGCATTCGCTCGCGCAGGAATCCATGGATCTAAAGGAAGAGTTTGAAGACGTGCACTGGCTCATTTAATCCCATTAAATTCTATATCCATCCAGCATTGAATATACCGATGCATTCCATATATGATATCACATAAGACCATTGAAGTTGAACTGAAGAAGCCTTGCTTTTATATAGCACTATAGAAGCCCTTCAGCCTCCCCTCGCGCTACAACAATTCATACTACACCATGTCAACAATCTCCAACCAGAGCCTCCCTATTCCGATCATCATCAGCCTACACTGCCAGGAATGCAGCGAAGGCTCAGACACTATTGGGCACAAGTATAATTGTTCCAGTGCGCCGCCCCACGAGGACAGGTGGGCATTGCAATGCTGCAAGTGTGCATTGGTACACATTACGGAGATTGATGCATTCACCTGTGCAGGATGTTGTGCGGAGTTTTGCAATACTTGTAGATGGGTGGAACAATTGTCTTTCTAGAGGATAGATAGTCAATTACAATCGCAAAATAAATCGGCTTAACTGTTCCTCAGGGTGGCCGTGGTTTGTGCCGAATAGAGGCAGGTATTGCCGGGGTGCGGATGCTTCTGTTCTTGTTGGGCTGGCGGCGCATTGTTGACACGCGGGTGTTGCGGTGGGCGTGGAGAGCTCGTCAATCGTCTGAAACCTAAAGAACGAGAAGAGAAATGAAAAAGCTTAAGTACACGATATTAAGATAACTATACTGAGAGTGGCAGCCCATGTAACAGCCAAGCTATGACACGATGCCCGTCGATGCTCTCGGGCGAAAGCCCAGTATTTCCGTCAACACGCATATGCATGTTTTCTATTCAAGTTTTCGTTGTTTGTTTGTTGTATATGGCAGGTTAAAGCACAAACGGTTTTCCCGTCAATAAAGGTGGAGGTGTTCCAACCCGTTGGCGGATCCGCCCCATCTCGCGATGACGACGAAGCTACGTGTATCCTTAGTCTTTTGAATTTGGACTCGTGCATACCTTTCTAGCATTCTAACCACTCGTATTACCTCTAGTCTACAGAATAGTATTACCTCGCCACCCTACAATCACAAATTGAGAGGGCCCGAGAATTCCAAGCTATATCTCTTGAGTTCCCCCCTGCACCTTTCTTCAAAACTCTACTCAAAGTTTAGGAAGAGTTCAACATTTAAACTCTATTGGCCACACCCCGAGCTCGTGAGCGCTGCCGTACAAATTGGGAAGTATTTCTCTCTGAAGGACAGAGTTGCATCATAGCAATATGCATTGTAGATCTATCAGTGTCCTATCGCAGACGTTTGCACCATAGATCTGTCAATGTCACATCGCAGCCGCATCTCAGATATTTCAGCGTCCCGTTTCAGCTGTCTGCATCGTAGATACTTTAGAGCCCTTTTCAATTTCAGCCGCCGGCATCATACATATTTTAGCGCCCATTTTAAGCCACCTGCATGTTAAAGCATTTCTTTGTAGCCGTCTGCTTGGTAGACATTGTCAGCTTTGTTATTTGATATCCAGGCTGATCGCCTCCGCTAAGCTCATAATCCAGCCCATATTTGCCTGGGCAGAGGTGCTGGGTTCGAGCTTACACTTTCTTCCGTGGCTCTGGCAGTGTGTATTTTGGGAGAGCAGTATGGACTGAAATACCTCCAGTACAGATCCATGGATGGCCTAGATCCACCACTAGACCTATACATACATAAAAACGCACTACATTGCCAAACGGTTTCTGAGGCGAGTGCCTAGGTTGGTGATACGCTCCCCGAATGACGCGACTGGGGGCTGCATATACATATTTGGCAGCACCCACCCACCAGTTCCTAGGAAGCCGCCTGCGAGAATGAATGAAAGAATCTTCCACTGAAATTGGGCTGTAAGAATGTCAGTAATGCTACCGGCTATACACCATGGCAAAATCGACCACCTTTTCCTAGCTAGTGTACTGTCTAATTATTTTAATTATAAAATCAAAATTGGTAGCACCGAGGAATTTGCTGGAAGTCAGAGGTACACAGTAGGTAGTGAGGTTAAGGTGCGGCTCGGTGCACGGCCCCACACGTGGCAGGCTAATAACGGATAGATGTCCATGCTCGCGAGTCGCGAGCAGTTTGAAGACTTCTCCCTGCTTTAATTTAGTAATGTTCAACTGCAGAGAATCTGGTAATTCACTGCATCCTCGACTATAGCTCAACTAAATTAAACCTCCCCGTGTCGTTTGAATTAGGAGCTTCTCTAGCCACCCTTCTTCCTCTCGCCTTCCCATACATAAATTAGCATACAAGATACTTAGATCAAGACATTGAATATTTCTGTGTAGGCTTGTATCTTGATATTGCAATAGAACACAATTAGAAGTTGTTACCTCCGAGTGGTCATGTGTAGTTGGTTCTGCTGCGGAACTACTTCTCGCTATAATACATTCGACGTAAGAGCGCAGGGGGGAACAAAGACATGTCCCTCAGATCAAGTTCCTATCCTTACGGTGTCGGACTAGTCGTACATGCGTCTACATTCAAGCGGCTCAAAATAATTTGCATCGCACTCATGCCCTGACCCCTAGTCGTAGATCGAATGAATTCCCGAGGGTCAAGTGTTCCATCACTAGTTACCTCCAATTCTGTCGGGTCCCTCAATCTCTCGCTGAAAGTAGCATAAACTCCTGTCACTTTCGATGTCGCTGGAAAATTGCAATACTCTAGTCTGGCCTGCACTCCTCTAATCTGCACTTCAATCATAAACCTAGCACTCATACAGTTGCCATCCAGCAGACTACAAATAAAGCCCTCCCCACCTCAAGAAAAGTCCGGAATTTAGCTAGCCAGGAAGTTCCTTCCGCCGTGTCTGTGGAAAGGTAGCCATCTCCACCGCGTGGAGAAGCCGGGGACTAGGATATGGATAGCCACTTAGTGGTAGGTAATTTCGGCTAGAAGCTTGGCCGATGACTCCAGGGCCCAGCTCATACAGCTGTGTTTGCACGGGCGCTGTTGGGTTCTGGTAGTAATACAGGGCTGAAGGAGAATGTGTTGGTATGGAGGGCAACTCCTGCTTTAAGTACCGCCCGCTGCCCAAAGCTCCAATTTGTTCGTTTGGAGAAAGGTAGTAAGGGAGAACTTGGTTGTGTTTCTTCCCTAAAAGGTCATGTCTAGTTTTGTAGAGGGCGATGGAAGCGAGGACGAGGGAGCCAATGAAAAGAACCCTGGCGCTTGTCAGTTGTGTGAAACCGGTAGGCAGTTATTGAGAATTCACATGCTTATTACCACAAGCCCAAACATGGCATTAACAACAGTACATGTGGCTACACCATTACACGGCACGCCGAGAGTCTCATATCCAGCGATGAGTGGCATCGCTGCCATGAGGCAGAGGCAGAACCATCCGTCCATAGCAACGACAACAATTGGCAATAGGTGATCCACGAGAAAGAGAATGAAATTAATGATCATACAAGCGATTAGGATGGTGAAAAGCGTCGCCAAGGCTATCAGGAGGTTCCTTGGTGAAATTTAGCAAATGCCGTGCAAGTAAACCATTCCACGGGCAGCTACGTACCATGTATCGAACAAGGTATCCCCCAAACTCGAGTATATGGCACAAATCAGAGCTATTATGCCCACTAAAAGCTGGATGGAACGGATGGCCTAGACGATTTAAGTCAGTTAGCGTCTACCCCGCGAAGTCTTCCCATCTGAGAGTGTACTTACAATGAACAGCTTAAACGGCCAGCGTGAGTCTCTCGCCATAACTGAGAGAATTTTACTACTTGGACTTCAGGTTCGATGCGATTAAAATCAGTCCGACCCATCTGAGATACTAGGAACGAGAGCCTTTATTAGGTATTCGGCACCACACAACGATGAAATATGATTTTTATATATCTGTCGTTCTCATGAGAGGATGCACCCTCCGATTTCTGCTAAGTTGAGTTTAGACAATCGGTTGTGCTTACTCTGCAGCCGAGGTTTCCAGCTTAAAATGGCAGGAAAGGACATCCACTCGTTTTGCATAGCACATAAAAACAAAGGCGGGGTGCGCATGCGTAGAAAAGTGGGCCCGGAATAAATAGAATCACTAGCAACTAACCCACCAACCGACGGCCACGGCCAGCCGCCCACGTTCTCCTCAACGTCATGCTGAAACAAGCGCCCACACAACCCCAGATCACCTTCCATCATTATCCTCTCCAACCTGGTACGTCGTCGCGAGCTGTCAAAATGATGCATATCCATTAGAATAAGCAAAACTTCAGCCGCAATACAAAAATAGAACGAAGCCTTTGAAAATAAGCAAAAGTCTTAGTGATATAGTGGGGGACGCCTCTAACCTGGGCTGCGGACATTCGAAATCGGATGTTACACACATACAAAATAGCCCCTGCCATGCATGTGATCACTTTTTTTGACCATATAGTGGACATTCCCTCTGAACCTCAACTTTTATAGCACCTCAACCACAACAGATATTT
>Ga0307515_10003319_pt1 | contig 34005 bp, 52 predicted proteins | sample 17_EM_MG_FD_194513 | JGI IMG/M metagenome (GOLD analysis project Ga0307515, IMG submission 194513) | Populus trichocarpa ectomycorrhiza microbial communities from riparian zone in the Pacific Northwest, United States - 17_EM | ecosystem: Host-associated > Plants > Roots > Unclassified | place...
GGTTCCCTCGTTGCCAACATTGGCATCTCTCAACACTACTTCCAGATTTTTGAGGAACTGCAGTTGTCTTGTTTTTCGATCCTTCTCCACTGCAGAAAGTAGTTTGCTGTTGTCTCGTTGATCCCCCGCGCACTCTGACCACCATCCCGTTAGATGCAAGAGATCTATGTTCGTTGACAGGTCGGAGTACCTAGAATCCCGCACCCTGGCCTGCCCTCTCCCGAGGTGCAATTACGTCTGGTGCAAATCATGCCAGATCCCGATCGACATCGGTGGTCCGCAGCATTCTTGCGACGGTTCATCAGAACTCCGCCACTTGATGAAAGAGAAAGGCTGGAAGCATTGTCCAGGTGAGCTGCTTCGTTCTGCCACTCGATTCACTGGCTAACCACGTCCGTAGGCTGTGATACACCAATCCAAAAAGAATCGGGATGTCACCACATGACGGTAGGGGGATTAGTGACTATTGTTCCTCCAACGATGCTGACGCTAGACCTCTCAGTGTATGGCGCCTGCGTGTAACACGTAAGCCACTTCCTCCTATCTGGGTGTCGTATTTCTCACCCGTCATCTGCAGCCACTTCTGTTATGTTTGCGGGGAACTCATCGTCAAATCTGCTCTCCGTGGGGAGATTCAGAAAGCTGTCTCTAAGCACTACCGTACTTGCCGACTGTTCGAGGATATACCGAATATGCCGGCACAGCGAAGGTGACCTCGCCGAGCGCACATTTTTGGGTGGCCCAGATCGTCGTGTATATCTATTGTACCCTTTGACCATACAGTCGACATGATCTACAGTCGACACAACCAGAGTAACAATTACCGTCGGCATGTAGGTGTAAAAGGTCAAGTATCCGACCTCTCCTTGCGTATTGAACCCGTTTCGGCATTTTCCAAACTATGTCCGACGTCGTAGTGTTCTTCGAGAGGTTTCTCTTCTTGGGGTAAAATCAGGTTCAGCACCATTGCCACCAAACCTGCGAGCAAGACTATTGTATCGATCAATCAATTGCTGGCGCGGGACGGCAGGGGTGATTCGGAACTCACATGGAATTGTTAATACAATCTGAATTGCATCCAATAGTCCCTTCAATCCCGACGAGGGGTTGTCAACGCCATCGAACAAGTGGGTAAAGATTTCGGGGACGAGGAGATTTCCAAATCCAAAACATAACGCAGCAGCGATAATGAATCGATCTCGTCGGGTATACTCGGCGTACGCCAACACCCTCACACCAGAAGTTGCTACGCTCGCGAAAAGGAATGTTGTGACCCCACCGAGGACGGAGTTTGGGACTTTATGACTCGATCAGTTCGGAGAGTAGACTAGATAAAAACCCAACGAACTTGCGAGGAAAACGCCCGAAATCTTTCCTAGAACTCCGAAGAGGATGAGGAAGAAACAACACCACCATCCGGCGACACGGTTGGCGCATCTGGTGATGACGATAACACCATTATTCTGCCCTCTCGTTCAGGTAGTCCCCAGATAAAACGTTACGCGAGGGCTCACTTGGGCGAACACAGACAAAGGGGTAACTGTAAAAAGCGCTGAGAAGAAGCCGCCCAAACCATCGGCCTACATCGCAACGTCGGTGGAAGTACCAGTGAGTCAGACCAGGGGTACTCACGAGAATACCGCCTTGGATTCTGGTATCGAATTCTTCACCATGGACAGGAAGCTGAGACGCTTCTGCTGATGCAGTAATATCGCCGATGGCCTCCATGGCCAAAGATACTTTTATTCCGCGTTCAGGACAGAGACGGTAGATTTGTGCGTGAAAACTCTACCGTAAACAGCCAACATCGGGAGAATCGCCGGAGCATACACTCGGATCCTGAACGTGTGAACCCTGCGTATAAGCTTCGTTAGGCAGGGTCTAGAACATCTCGCCGGAAACCTTACCAGAGAAAAGTGATGGCCGGGGCGGCCTTGATGCTACTGTCATCGATATAACCGGTAGCACCTGCGACGATACATCCTACGACTAAACCCACTATAATGCTGATATTCTTGAGGAATGGGGATCCAAAAATTTCCGTTAAGATGATTGAAATGAAGGAGACGAATCCGAGGCCGATGAACTCGGGAGATCCCCACCTATAGGATTGTGAACGGTCGATTTGGTTGGGAGTGGATGCAGACATACAGTTTAGCATTGGGCGCGGCGATATTAGGACAAAGTTGGAAAAATCCGGTCCCTGGACGGGTGTGGCAAGCGTTGGACCCTCCTCCCCAATTTGGAATCCCTGACTCGCCGACGAGAGAAGCACCAATCACCAGGATAACGGTTCCGGTCACTATCGGCGGGAATATACGTTGGAGGACCTTTGGAGACACAAGAGACATGAAAATTTCGAGGAAAGCACAGATGAGGGACGTCCCTGTTAGATTGTTAGACGCTTATTCTGCAACAAAGGTAAGGATCCTACCAAGGACGTATCCATAGGCATCGGGACAGGGGAGTCGTGTGACCGTACCATCCTGCCCTGTTGTCGAGGGACATGTGCCGTCGGAGTACAAGACGTTGAAGATCTTTGGGGGCATCAGTATATTTGGCTCAATGATATGTGGAATGACACATACTCCGTTGGCGGTGCTAAGGGTCGCGAAACTCGTGCCTACTACGGTTAACATCCCGGTTCCCAAGTAATAATTCCGCCATATCTTGAGTCTCGACATTTGCACGAGACTGAGTATACCTGGCATACAATGTTAGAAGCGAATGTAACGCGGAGGGACGCCGTGTCCTTACCGCAGCCTATCAGTGAAGCTGAGATCATATATGCAGAGGTCTCTGGGTCCAAACTGAGGGAACTTGCAAAGATGATAGGCGGGGTGATCAAGCCAGCAAGCATAGCCAATGCGTGTTGCAAACCGCAAGTGATTGCGACCAACAGTGGTATTTCGGATCTCAGGCCATAGAATGGTGGGGAGACGTGACGGTTGCGAAAAAATGGGATAGATGGCATACACAACCAAGTGTAGTCGTAATCTCCAACCCATCCGTGCCGTGTGGTGACCTTCCTCCGGACGGCGGCGGCTTTGCGGGAAAGGAGCTGGAGCCTGGGGGTCCTTAATGGCGCTGGTTGTTCAGCAGTCGGTGGGGAAGACATCATGGAAGGATGCTTCCAAAGAGATAGCGGGGCTTTATATAGTGCATCAGAGGGAAGGCGTTCCGTAAGGCGTTGGGCATCGGAGTATTGGTCCGGAGGTATCACACCCTTATCTTCAGCCGCATGCAGCTTCGGTTATTTGCATCAGTTTCCATTGAGCCTTTCGACCAGCCGAGACCAAGCGGTTATGGGAAAGTGACAGATGCAGATAAGGGGATACTTACCCGGGAGTGAAGAACTTGGAGATCGCTGGCACGCGACCGGTCGTAAGAGACTGATGATAAGGGCCACTCGGTCATCTCCTTCCACAATCTGAATATGTAAGTACAATGATGGATCATACACAATAAGCAATTAGTTCAGCACAGTAACACCGATATACAGTCAGGTCTGTCTACAATACAGGGAGCGTGGGGTCAGTCCGCTTGCTCTCCTCACCGCTGATGATGGCGTCGGCCAGACTATGTCTCTTTCTGGGCTCGGTTCTCTCGGGGAGGCCGGGGAACGCCTGACGGATGACAGCATCCAACTGGGGCCAAACCTCGTCCGAAGTAGATCCTTTGAGGGTGACTAGCTTCGTGCCCGTCGAGGGTTGGGACGCGTAGTAGTCGAGGAGAGGAGATGTAGCCTCGTAGAACTTGTTTAGTCTGAGTGCGAACGTTTCCTGTGAAAACGCGATTGATGAATGATCGCGGAGTGTGGGAATGTGGTACGACTTACGGGATTGTCGTCGGGACGCTTGGTCAAAGGCTCGCCGGTGATGTCATCAAATCCAGGGACTTTGGGCTTGTTGTATGACATATTGTACACCCTCCCTGATGGAAGGTGGACGTATCTATCCGAAATGCGAGCGAGGATAACCTCGTCCGGCACCTCCAGATTGACAATCAAGGTCAGCGGGACTGACTTGGTCCTATGTCCGAGTCATTTGTCTGCGCGGCGAGAAAAGTTACGGGGTACGCACTGCAAGTGTTCATCCAACACCCTTCCCTGACCAAGAGTCCTTGGAAAGCCGTCAAGGATCCATGACTGTGGTGCTCAGTTGAGCTTGCTTGTCGGTCGATGAGTCCACACGAGAAGTACCTGATCATGTAGAGTGTCTAATTTATTCGTGAGGATCTTGAGCATAATGTCGTCGGAAACAAGCTCTCCCCGTTTCACGAGATCTTCGGCCATTACCCCGACCTCGGTCCTGCAAGGATTCACGTAAGTCGGCCGATAACACCCCTCCAGTGGGGGAGCTCCTACCTCTTGAGAATGTTTTGCCGGAGAATGTCCCCCGTCGACAAGGACATGATATCGTACTTTTTGACGAGCCTAGAGGACAGGGTGCCTTTGCCAGCCCCGGGTTTCCCAAACATGACCATCCTCAACACCTTTCCGCCCCTCCCGGCCTTTCCGGACTCATCCTTAGCCCTTGTGGCATTGAGGAATAGGCTACGCGATGGAACGGTGAAAGGGGTCGACCCGCCGACTCTAAATACCGCGGAACCGCAGTGCTTGGATGACCATTGCAGAGGGGATATCAGCATGGGCAGGGAGGAGGAGGGAGAGGGCCGAGGCGGTTGGGGAGAGAGGATGTCTCAGGGTCGGCCCACTTGAGCTAATATATACACGGGGAAACATTGATGGGGATTGGGGAACAGAGTTGGAAAAGCCGCGATGATCGCTGCCGTGATGCTTTGCCGACAAATCATCTGACCAAGTACACGGAACAGTCTAAGTCTATCTCTTCCCGGAGGTTCAGTGCGCATATACTGGTGAAGCACCGCGCCAGCCCATCAAATCTCTCATCTCTCGCACCCCATATACACCCCTTATATCATCTCTATCAACATCAACCGCAACTGCAATCGTTTCCCCAACGTGATCCACATGAATCGGCGGGATAGTCAACGCGTTTGCTACCGCATCAAAAGCCGGGGGAAGCGGCGACGAGGGCGATCGGCTCATGGAGGCAAGGGTTCGGAGGAGTCCCGACGGCGTAGGAATCCCCTGGGGTATTTTGGAGTGGAGCACGGATGAAATGTCCAAGGCAGCCGCGAGTGGGGATGTCAGGGGTCGGTAATGTGGATGATAAATCAGACCTGTTTCAGAAGATGTGAGAGGGTCACGGAGCGTTTGATGCGGCTTCGTACTGACTGGGTCTGATGTGCACAACCCTCAGATCCGGACGGCCGGACACCAGCTTGTCGATTCCGAGCTCTGCCTCCCGCTTCATCTCGATGTAGTTTGCGGGTATCCAGGGCCGAAAAACATCTTCCGCTGAGATGTGCACGAAAGCTCGAGGTTTGGTCAACGATGCAGACGGTTTGGTCGAAATGTACGTCTCGCATGCTCGTAACGCAGAGTCCCGGTTGAGTGTGGCATATGACGTCTTCGAGTCTGCGGCACCCAGTGGGTTCGAAGACTCCAACGCACTTGTGAGGGAAGAAATCAAGCCAGGCAGGTTCCCTTCCTTTAAGGCTTCCTTGTACTTCGCCCCTTCAATCAGGGTACCGAGTGTATGGACGACGGCCGTTGCGTCGGACAGGTGGTGCGCGTAAGAGTCGGGATCAAGCGCATCTCCCTTTTGCCAATCAACCTGAGGGTGGTAGGATTCTGGTCAGCAGCCTCGGAGTGATGTGCACAGAAAATCAGCCACACGTTGGAGGTCCAAGCTGGCGAGTACCCTTTCGGCGTGGTGAATGGCTTTCCGCTTGAACTGCAACATCGGGAGTAAGAGGGGTCCGGCCTGCTCAACTCCGGGAGCCCTCACCTGACGCTCGTGACCGTCATCCCCTTCGCGAGGATGGCCTTGCAGACGGCGGAGCCTAGGGGACTCTAAGTGAGAGGCCGCTGCTGCAGAAACTCCGAGAGCGTACCGACGAAGCCATTGCCTCCGAGGACCACGACTTTCTGCAACATGCCCATTTCGACTCGTGGGATCAACGGGACAACGGGTCGCCCTTCGACTCGGACGAGTTTTCCCGGCCCGGCCTCCCCGCTTACAACTTCACCCGAGCCTGGCTGCACCCTTCAGCCGGTCTGCCTTGCGTCCCACCAACCCCCCCTCCCCCGTACCCCCGCAGCCATGAACCTGATGGACGTGGTGAAGATGTATCCCTTCGATGGGGTACACTTCCTCCACAATCTTCCCCCTGTACATCATCCCGACGAAAAACCCGGCCTCGTGCGCCGCAAGACCCACAACCTCTATAGAAAGGCTGTACATGCCGGGAAGTGGCAGAATTTCGCAGCTGGTATTGGGACTGGAGCTGCGTATGTGTCTCTGCACGGTTTGCACTGGCACCCTCATTGGATCACTATCATCGAGTATGTCCGCCACGGCGAACAGTTTTAACAGAAACTTCATCTTGTATTACTTACAGACTCGTCCTGTTTTTCATAAACGTTGGGATATTCTCCGTCAATCTGATACTATTGACCATCAACACAATGTGTGCGTTCCCTCTTGGATTTATAAGCACTGAATGCTCGAGATCTCATCCATCGGCCAGTGCACCTGAGGAAGGACATAATTCGAAACCAGTTGATCGACCCGATGACACCTCTATTTGCACCTCTCATCGTCCTTGACTATGGTACAATATGTATCGGCGCGATGCTGTACGCTGAAGAGCTAGGTGCAACACAAATGAACTCCTTCCAAGGGCTGTTCTGGTAATTCGCCGAAAACCCCTTCCGAGGGCGCTGTCTGAACGCCCTCCAGGTCGTATCTCGTGCTCGCAGTCCTCACTTGCGGTTCTATGACATTCGTTTGGTTCGGCTGGGGAAAGTCATTTCACCTTCGCTCCTTTGCCATGACTGGGGCGTTCCTGGTTTTCCCTTTGGTATGCATGATTCTGTAAGGTCTTACGTGTCAGAGCTGAGCCCCCTCCAGATGCTTGTAGGAACTGTGGCTTTCAATACCCTTAGAATTATCGAGCCTTCGGACTCGAATGCGCTTTTGATTTGGGCGTTGGGATATATATTTCAAGGGCTTGGGATGGCTATTGCTTTCATCGTGAGTCTTGGACCCCTTTCACGTTACGACCCCCTACCTACACTCGTACAGTTCATAACCGTACATTTCTACCGGGCCATCCGGTACGGTTTCCACCGGTGCGTTGATCGCCTTTTCTGCACACGTACAACCCCATTCATTTGAGCACGTAGAGGTGCCGCTGCGAATTCTACCTTCATTTCCGTTGGCCCGCCAGGTAGCCCCGATCACATGCCGGAATGCTACAAGGCTAAATTCCCTACTAGGATTTACTGCCCTGGCCATACTACAACTCGCTTCTCATGGGAGGAAGATGTGGGTAAAAACTTAAGGATTGGAGGAGTACAAAATTGATGATGGAATGCAGATTGCCTATACACACGCCCCTGCCCCAAGAAGCGGCGGATGTCATGTATTATGCGAGCATCCCAATGGCTTTGTGCCTCTTGGGCGTGGCGATGTACTGTTGGGTATTCGCCATGCTCCCTTGGATGTAAGTGGCCATATGATACTGAGCCTGGCTACATGGCTAACCAAACATAGTTTCACTTCCACAAAACACATTATGTACAACCCTGCTGGTGCTTGGCCGCTAACCTTTCCTTGCAGTAAGTATAGGTTACTTCTTCGTGCTCGCACAAACGCATTGATACATACGTCCCAGCTGGTTTTATTCTGACTCTCGGTGTTCTCGGTGACATATTTGGTTCTCGCGCGTTCTGGATTCTTCAAGCTGTTTTTACGGGATACATTTGTCTCACATTCTCGGTACTTCTCCCGTCCTGGATGTACCGCATTGTCGTACCTCCGGACCCTGGGCTTCTCGCCGCAAGGAGCAAGTACTTCGAGGAAGCGTATGATCACTTGAATTTCTGGAGCACGGCTCGTCTAGCCGAAGAAGCAGAGCGACAATACTTTACGACTGTTGCAAACAATCATCACGAAGGCGAGGACCCCGTGGATCCGAGTGCGTTCATGTGATCAACCCCTGGTAGTGGACTGTGTTCCCATACGATGTTTTGAACGATATCTATAGCCGCTGGTTCGGAGGATACTACGTAGATTTTAGAACCCACCTGGACATTTTATTATAGTGAGGCGAAGACGGGTAATTGGATGATCGTGCTCACATTTTCACCTCGAATAGCCCTTCGGGAAAACCTTCCTGTGTCCTCTCCATATACAAAGACAGGCTCGCCTCCGTGAATAGCTCTCTGAATGTCCGATTGGAACTTTCGAGTGTGTCAACGCCGACCCTATGAGGATGATCGCACCGCTCACTCACCGTGTGAGGCTCGAGTCCTGATCATCGAAGACTACACCGCCGTTCATGGATTCTTCCATCTCCGCACATACGTTTTCCTTGACGACGATAACGCTTTCCGGGTCTCGTAATGCTTGTTTGGCTCGTACAAGGAAAAGGACGAGATCGGGGTTGGAGAGGTGTCCTAGACTCCATTGACACCATATCACGTCGAACTTTGAATCGGTGTCCTCAAGCTCGTTAGGGGTGGGTTTGTACCCGACCCGTCGAACGAATTTCGTCGACGAAAGCGGATTCGAAGGGTCCAGGGATTGATGCGTCGACTGAATGAGTGTAACGCTCGTCCTCTTTTCCCGAATACCCTTCCAGGGGACACGAAAGTCGATTTCCTCCAAGGTTTCATCCTCCGCATCGATCGAATCTTGATCTAGCACGGGGTTCTCTTGGAATTGGGCGCGAGACCATGCCTCTTGGATGTACTTGTCAACAGGCTCTACGAGCACGACATCCTGAACGAGGTGGAGGAGAACATCTCGAGTGACACGACCGATACCTGCACCGACATCTAGAGCGCGGAACCTGGTAGATCTTTCCCGGATGGTAGCTGGTTTAAGCGGTGATGGGACTGTGCATAACTCCGGGAACAGTTCGAGGAGGAGTTGACGAGATCCTAAGGCATCAATTCGTGGGAGAGACTTCACATGTGCGCGTGAACTCCCGTAGTAGCGATCCTGTAAATTGGAGAAATTTGACCTACGCCGGTTCCGAATCCACCTTGGGCTCCTTAGAAATCGAAAATCCCCGAAAACAATTGAAAGAAATACGTACCTAAGACGCCATTCAAGCTAGCTGGTTGTGATTCCCAATATTCAATGCCATCCTCGACGACGGGCTCTTGATCTGCCAGACGGGCGAAACGATTAGATGAGCCAGACATTGGTTTATGAGGTGCACGTGACTGATGAAAACGCGTGAACTGGTCGCGTCTGATCCTCAGCGGATGCCCCAAGATCCCTTCGAATGACGACAATCGACGATCTCTGGGACGAAGCTGTCGAATCCGAGCCCGCTCCTCATCTCACGACAAAAACTGTGACTTCTGGGGACCCACTTTTTCTTCAGTCGGATTCTGACAACGAAGGAGGGGCGGGGGCTGCTGGACCGCCACCGTCGAAAGCCCCGGACGATATTGTAGCCCTCTTTGAGGTCGACGATGATGACGAAAACGGACAGCTATCGAACGTCACGTACGAACAGCTTCGAAAGGATGCCCAGTCGGGTGGCAGGGTGCCTGATGATGGACCCTTGAACGAAGGAGACCAGGGAACTGGGGAGGGCTCTTCGAAAGGTGCTTCGAGCGCAAAATCCAAGTTGAAAAAAAAGGGTGAAGAGGGAGACGGTGAAACTACCAAGCGCACAGTACCGAAACTGGACGAAGAGCTACTATTAGGTGACAAGGGCATCCCGGCTCTCATCAAAGATGCAAAGCGGTGGCGACCAAAGGGAAAGGGACATGAGGTGAGTCCTAACCAATTATTTCGACTGTACTTTTGTGGCTCATCGGAATTCTCAGATTTCGGACCTCAATCGTCTCATCAGGATGTATCAATATTGGGCTCACCAGATGTACCCACGGCATACGTTCAACGACGCCATTGAGAGGGTCGAGAAACTAACACATAGCCGGAGGATGCACGTATGACTCTAAATTTCCTGTCGGTCCCCGTTCCTTGACCTCACGACTTTCCGCGTGCAGGTCGCTCTGAGTGTATGGCACGATGAAGCGAGGGGAATATCGCGACACCAGGCGCCCCCCGAGGAGTCAATTGACATCGACGGGATCAACTCCGACGAAGAAGAGGGTCAAGCGGAACCTTCAGGTTCCAATAAAACCTCTGGACCGCCCACACGACCGCCATCCTCCGCTTCAGAGCGGACGTCAGATCCAGACGATGACCTTCACATGGACGGTGCCCTTGGAACAGGGTCCACTGAGAAGCAAGGAGTTGCGGATGAGTTCGATTTCGAGGTGGAGATGTGGGACGACACCCCCTTCGTTGACGGTCTTCCATCTGCTTCCAACAACCCGGCCGAGCCCGCTACCAATCTGCCGAGACCTTTCACAAACCCACCGGCACCGCCCTCCAATCAAGACGAGGATCAGGACATGTGGGACCTCGTGGATGAGCTGCAGGCTCAGGCGAAACCAAATGAGAACACCGTCACTCCGGGGGAACTGCCCGCACCTGTGGCCGACGATGACTGGGACGACATGTACGCGTAGATTAATATCTCACCAACCCTGTATAATACTCTATACTAATAGGTATATGAAGCTACATGTATTTGTGCAGTTCGAACGCAAGAACACTTCTGACACATGTTTACGAAGCATCATCGTCTTCTGGTGCATCCTCATCCTGTAATTCGAGGTCCTCAGGGGGGGCCCAAAGTACGCATCTCCCGGAGGCGTTCCCACTGGCGACGCGTTCCGCGATGCTGGGGTGAGAGCAGGTGACGGCTTGGACGGCGGTGATCCTGTCGGGTTTAGGTGAGCCAGAAGGTCAACATCATGATGGCGGATGAAATTTACTTTGAGCCATCCGAGAGTTTTGCAAGCAAGTCTCCCTTCGCAGAGAATATGTTCAGGGAATGGTTCATGTTGCCTATCGTGAAGTGCGGGTAGACATCCGGGTTCTGCGTCCACTGTGCTTTGAGTATCGTCAACCATTTGCCCTGTCGTCTACATGTTAGGACCTTCAAGCGGACAGAATGAATTCAAGTGCCCCTCACGGTTTGACAATCGTGTGAAATCTGTTTGAGTGGCCGCGAGGATGCAAATTTATCATTGCCATCCAATGCCGAGGAATTTATATCCCATACTGCCATCCTGATCAGCACGGTAGCTCGAAGAGCGCAAGAGGACCCACGTCTGATGGTGTCATCGTAACTCGTGCTGACGATAGACCTTCCCCGGGGATCCCAGTAGGCGGAAGAAACGGACTTCTTGTGCGTCCATTCGGCCCTCAACAGCGTAGATCCATGCGTACTCTTGCAGAACTCTTCCACTGTTGCACTATCGTACTCAAGGTTGTCGGGTGAGGAAGATTTCGAACCTTTGGCGAGTCCTGCTAGCTTCCGAGTGTCCCAAATCCTGCGAACGGGTCAAAAAACCTGGGGAATCCGGATGCAAGATCAATAAACCTTAGAGCTCGCGAATTGGACGCGGTTAGCATGAAGTGGGGTCTTGTTGGATTTACGCTGACACTCCCCACCTTATCCCCCGAAAGGCCATACCAAGTAGCCTTGGATTGGTCCGTTCGCAGATCAAAGTGTGTGATCCCTCCTGCAGCATCGGAGATCCACATGACATGCCCCGCGGGGTCAAAGTCGATGGAATTAATAAGAACCTCCCCTGATGAGAAGATCTCCCTGGAGATTCCAGAACCCATTGAAAGGCTCCGAATCGTGCAATCATAAGAGCTTGTGTAGATCTGTAGCACGAGAGATTGGTAAGCCAGAAACAGTCGATAGTCAAACTGGGGCAACTTGCGCTATGGCAGTTTGTGGGGTCAAAGCGGATGCACGAAATAGACGACCGGGAGGTAGCAGGCCAGTGCACCTGCAATCTCCAGTACTTTCCACCTTCCTGCACCTCCAGGTCGGCCTCCTCGTTATCTCCAACCTCGTCCGCGGGTGCTCTAGGGTCCCAGATGCCCAACTGCCCGTGTTTATCTGCGCGAGGGATTAGTGGAGAGGAGGTATGGTCAGGACGGGAAACTTTACCTCCAAAAAATATTAAATCCTTAGATTTCTCCGGGTGGTATTGTGCACAGTAGACCCTATTCATTGTGACTTTGGCTCTTGCGACGATCTTCAGTGTTGTCAGCTTCTTCCTGAGTTCCGTGACCTCACGTTCCTCTTCCTTCGTATCTTCGTAAGTGAAGGAGTCATACGTGCTTGACGGTTTAGGCCTTGGCCACACGTTGACCATGGTGTCTTTCAACCGCCAGAGGTCCTTCTGGTCGTCCTTGTCTTCGGTGTTATGGATGCCGAGTAGAGTCTCGAGCTCAAGGTCTTGGTGGCGAGGTTTCCTTGCCTGCCTCTCACGCTCCTCGGCTTCGAGACGTTCATCTTCAGCCTTTCGTCTTCCCTCCTCCTCCGCTTGCTACAAGAGTTGTCCCAAGGAGTCAAAGATGGAATGACTGCAACGGGGTTGGGCAGAGTGCGTACCAATCTTGCTCTCTTCTTCTCTGGACCTTCGTTGGGATCATCTGCAGGCCTCTTTAATCGGGCACTCTGCCTCCGTGGGCCGGGGTCCCCGACGACCTCACGCTTCGCTCGTTTTGCAGGTTGTACGGGTTTGGCTTTTGGTTTCGTCTTGGGAGGGGGAGGTAGCGGTTTTTTCGAGAATCCAATGTCGTTCGCGACATCAACCAGCTCTAACTCCTCAAGTAACGCCTTGTTCTTAGCGATGTTCGCCTGCCTCTCTAGCTCGCTAAGATATTGGAACAGCACCGGAATGAGGTATTCGGGTCAACGAACGTTCGGTTTGATATATAAAGTAAGAGCGACTGCGAGGAAAGCGCACTCACTATGCAGTTGGCATGATTATCGGTGGATGAAACCAAGCGGGGTGTGCGGGGGGGGGGGGGGGGGGGGTTGGTCGCGACGCGATCAGATTCATTCAACTCAAAGTACTTTAGGGGACCCGTCACATGCACATGATCAATGGTCACGCCTGTCACATGCGGAAGTGCAAAGGGATAATATGGAATTGGTTGTGATTATACGGCCAATGTATAGACTATCTAGCAGTCTACTGCAAGCGAGAGAAAAGACAGTGGAACGATCGGGAGCAGAGTTGATGGAGGGGAAAATAACAAGTAAGAGGGACATTGGACGAACCACCGATGTTTGAGAGGTCACTGCCAGGCCCGTAAGCGTTGAGCGTTTCACCCCAAGCAGCGAAGGCTCACTTTGCCGTCAGAAACGAGGACTGAAGCTCGGAAGAGCAGGGCTGGCATGCTCTGGGATTGGGGGAAGTAAAAGGGAAAAAAAAAAAAAAAGGAACGGTAGGACGCTAAGGCAGCCGCTTATTTCATTTCCCAAGTGACTAGACGACAGAAGACAATCTTTAGAGGACACGAAGAAGTGATTGCTGGGGGTACTCACTGCCACTGCGGCGTCCGTCACCAGGGGCGAGAACATCGAAGGCGGCCTTGGAGAGGTCAACCGAGTCGGGCCCGCAAGCCTCGCATGCGTCCTGAATGGTAACATCGACATACTTGCCGTTCAAGGAAACCCTGATGCTCTTGCCACAGTACGGTGACTTGGCTCCTGTGTTTCCGTAGAGACTGAAGGGGATGGCAGCGATGAAGTCTCCATCAGTGTGAAACTCACCGCAGGCACCAGCCCTGCCATCCTGATAATAATAAGTAATACTAAAGTTTGGATGAGAAAATGGTAAACAGGGCACGAGAAAGATGTGCTTACTCTCCGCCGGTGTGATATTCGGATGGGTGGTTCTCAGCGGGAGCCGGGGAAGGGTTGGTGTCTACGGGACTGGGGACCGCGGGAGGGGTGGCTTCATATATAGATGTGGGTTCGGGAGTGGGCGTGGGCTCAGGCCCAGGAGTAGGCGTGGGTTCGAGAGCAGGTGTGGGTTGGATAGTAGGTGTAGGTTCGGGAGCAGGGGTTTTGATTCGGGGTCGACACGTGGCCTTGGGATTTTTAGGAGGTGCCTCACGGGGGGGAATTGCGGTTGCGTTGACCACAGAGAAGGCGGCGAGAGCGACGAGAGCAAGAGAAACCAACCTGAACATGGCGATAATTCGAAAAAGAGCGGAGGGTGGGGGGGAATGAAACACTTAAAGGAGTGGAGTGTTCAGAGGAGGAGACGTGAACGGGGGAAACTTTCGTTTCTCTCTCCCGTCTTATATGCATTACCCACACGCTAGGATTAAGCTCGGTTATCGCCTTGTTTCTAGGGAAAGCGACCCGAGGCTCGCTTAGGAGGAACCTGGATGTTCGGTTTCATAGTCGAGACCAAGATCGGGGCGGAGATGTGCCCAAGTTTGACCTGCGCAGCCATTTTCCACGCAGCGCAGCCTCTTTAGTTTTGCCGTGAGCGCAATCCGCCCATCACCGCCGTCGGCAACCGTTCTTGATCTTGACCCCAAACCTGATCTCAGACGACGACCGACCGAGATGTGTGCGTCCGCTGCAAAATAGAACATCATTCCGTTTCTCACTCATTTTCCTCAGCTCGCTACACAGAGAATCCCTTTTCCTCAACCCACTCTCTCGACGCAAATCCCTTCGATGACCCAACCCCAGACCCTACCCACGCCGCCCGGATGGAGGAGCTCGCGCAGCGTGAGCGCGACCTTGAGAGGAGGGAGACAGAGCTCACCCAAAAAGCCGATCACATAAAGAAACACGGCAGAAACAACTTTCCTCCATGCGAGTCCCCTCGCCAGAGTCCCCACAGGTCCACGTCTAACGCCTCCGACAGTTTTCCCGCTCATCTATCATTCAATCTCGGATGAGATTCCAGAAGCATCTCGTCCTCTGATCACCCGTCTCTTTCAGCTGTGGTTGGTCCTGGGCGCCACACTACTCTTCAACATGGTCGCCTGCATCGTAAATTTTGCCGTTGGTATCAAAGGCAGCGGCAGTGATCTGGGTTCCAGCATCGGGTACGCTCCTCATAACATATCCAATTCACCCCTTATCGTTCTCACCTCCATTCAAGATACTTCATCTTCATCACACCTCTCTCCTTCTTGCTGTGGTACAGGTAAACATATTTCGCCGTTGCCGTTAACAACCCCCTATAACCCCGCCCCCAGACCCATCTACAATGGATACATGAAGGTGTGCCTGTTCCATGTTTGGTTCAGTCCTCCCGGCGGCTTACCGCACTCCCTCCAAGGAGCAAGCATTGTATTATTGTGCGCCCGATCCGTGTTGCTCCAACCCCTGGCCCTGAACGCTTTCCCAGACATTTATTTCTTTTTCTGTGGATGGCACCTGCTCTTCTCTATCTATATGTGCGACTCATCTCCCGGGCTCTTCGACACACGCCCTGATCTTCTATTTCTAGGATCCTCGGTATCCCAAGGTAAATTTGCGATGTGGCCTGCCTAAATTCTGACCAAACTCCCAACAATCCCCGTTTTAGTACTGGAACCGCGGGCATAATCCAGACGATCCTCATCTTCCGTAGCGGTCATTGGGTCGCAGGTGCCTTCTGTATCATCGCATCCGTAGGTTGGACCCTCCAAGGCGTTGGAAATGGCTGGTACTACCGTCAGGTAACGCTTTACAACCCCTTGACTTGACTTTTCATATGAGCCTTTCCCTTTCCTCAGATATGGCAACACCACAATGCCGCTGGACACTCTGTGGACAAGGTACGGGAACCCTTTCCCAGTTCGGTCCACCCCTCCTAATTTCCATTCCGCAGGCCAAAGCCGAGCTGGCGACCCACGGTGCCAAATCTTATTTCAGTCGTGGATGAGCGTTGTTTGAGAACGTGAGATGCCAGTGTTGTCTATCTCTTGTGTTCCTTGGCATATCTACTGTTTAGTGTACTGCACGAATGGCCTTTTTGCTCCGTGGGCAAACGCGAAACTGGGTTTGTTTCCGTCCGACAACCACCCTCCGATCAGGCGGAGTTTGAAATGAATAAAATGAGATAATCAGCCGTTTCGTGTCTCTCGTTCTACCACTCCCATTTTAAAGGTCGGTCTCGTCGTCGCCCCCCCTCTCATCCCATGCTAAGCGCAACGTCGCTGACGGTTCTCCTCTTCAAAGCCGAAAAATCCTCTTTAAATCATATAAATATAAAATCCCAAACCGGCAGTCGCGGTGTTGCCTTTTGTGTGCGGTGTCATCTTCTCCGTTCTAATTTTTTCTTGCGTACTCATTGCGATTACGCTTTGCGCAGTCATAAAAAAGTTTACCAGCAGTAACGACCTTACCGAATAAGAAAAAAGCCAAACAAAAAACTCCAGCAAGATGTCGACCGCCGTTGTTCCCGAGGTCTCCACCCAGCCCGCCCCAGAGGCAACGATTCCTGCACCTGCTCCTGCACCTGCACCTGCTCCCGCTCCTCCCCCGGTTACCTCCTATCATCCTCCCGCTACATCTGGCTCTTCCCCTTCTGCTTCCCTCTATGTCGGTGAACTCGATCCCACCGTCACTGAGGCAATGCTCTTTGAGATTTTCAATATGATCGGACCCGTGGCGAGGTTAGTGGCCATTTGTTTTGTCATTCCACTGCGATTAGGCTCAGTTGAGATCATCTCTAGCATTCGTGTTTGTCGTGATGCCGTGACCCGCCGTTCCCTCGGCTATGCCTACGTCAACTACCTCAACACCGCCGATGGTAAGCAGCCACCTATATACGATGCATTCGTTCGTGTGGCTCATACGCTCTGGTCACAGGTGAACGTGCGTTGGAACAACTCAACTACTCTCTCATCAAGGGCAGAGCCTGGTGCGTGGCCGCCACCGATGAACATTAGCGATGCCTCGACCCATACATTAACGTCTAGCCGTATCATGTGGTCTCAGAGAGACCCAGCCCTCCGCAAGACGGGCCAGGGCAATATCTTCATCAAGAACCTTGACGAGCAGATAGACAACAAGGTAACAAATCCGCCGACCTTCCCTTGTGTCACCCGTTCGATCTAACTCTGTACCCCAGGCTCTTCATGATACCTTCGCCGCCTTCGGTAACGTTCTTTCGTGCAAGGTCGCGACAGACGAGCGCGGACGCTCCAAGGGTTACGGCTTCGTTCACTATGACAGCGCCGAGTCTGCTGAGTCTGCTATCAAGGCCGTCGATGGTATGTTGTTGAATGACAAGAAGGTCTACGTTGGACACCATGTGTCCAAGAAGGTCAGTGCATCTCCCCGTTTCTGCGGGATCCAAGTCGCTCATCCGTTTTTATCATTATCATTCAGGAACGCATGGCCAAAATCGACGAGCAGAAGAAACAGTTTACCAACGTCTACATCAAGAATTTGGACACTGAGGTCTCTGAGGAAGAATTCAAGGAGATGTTCGCCAATTTTGGAACCATCACCTCTGCCGTCCTCCAGATCGATACTGAGGGAAAGAGCAAAGGCTTTGGATTCGTCAATTTCGAGAACCACCTCGATGCTGCCAGAGCGGTCGAGGCCCTCCACGAAAGCGAACACAATGGGAAGAAGATTTTCGTCGCCAGGGCACAAAAGAAGGCCGAACGCGAGGAAGAGTTGAGGAAGTCTTACGAGCATGCCAAGATGGAGAAGTTGAGCAAGTATCAGGGCGTCAACCTTTACGTCAAGAATCTCGACGATGACATTGATGACGAAAAACTCCGTGCCGAGTTTGAGCCTTTCGGAACCATTACCAGCGCTAAGGTTATGCGCGATGACAAGGACCACTCGAAGGGCTTCGGTTTCGTTTGCTACGCCAGTCCCGAGGAGGCCACCAAGGCAGTCGCAGAGATGAACAACAAGATGATTGGTTCCAAGCCTCTCTACGTCTCTCTTGCTCAGCGTCGCGAGGTCCGCAGGCAACAGCTGGAGAGCCAAATCGCTCAACGCAACCAGATCCGCATGCAGCAGGCCGCTGCTGCCGGTATCCCCGGTGGCTACATGAATGGACCAATGTACTACCCTCCTGGCAGCAACTTCCCTCCCCCTGGTGGACGTGGTATGATGGGCTACGGTCAACCAGGCATGGTCCCACCTCGTCCCCGCTACCCCCCCAACCCCCAGGTACCTGGTATGATTCCACCCGGTCCCTACAGTCAACCCCCTCCTCAGGGTTATGGAAATGTCCCCAACTATCGTGGAGCTCCTCGTCCTCCTCAGAATGGTGGCCCTGGTCAACCCAACGCTGGTGGAAGGCCGCCCGGTCCTCAACCCGGCCAGCCGCAACGTGGCAGTGGACCTGCTTCAAGCAACCGACCCCAGAACACCAAAGGTCCTCAACAGCGAAATGGTACCGCCCCCACACCTGCTCCACCCATTGGTCATCCCCCCGACGTCCCTCCTTTCAACCCCGCCACTCTCGCGAATGCCCCACCGATGGAACAGAAACAGATGCTCGGTGAAATTCTTTATATGCGCATTGCCCCGTAAGTACCTTCTTGAACTTGTTTCCCCGATCTACTGCTTACGCATCTCATAGATCTCAACCTGACCTTGCTGGAAAGATCACCGGCATGTTGCTGGAGATGGACAATTCCGAACTCTTGGGCTTGCTCGATTCTCCCGAGGGTTTGGGTGCCAAGGTCCAGGAAGCCCTCAGTGTTTTGCATGAATTTGTCCAGAAAGAGGCCACCAACCAGGAGCAACCAGCGCAGTGATCGCCCCGTACCACTTTCATCTCGACTCTTCACTCACTCCTTTCATTCCTTCCTCTCCCGAGTCTCGCGTCGTCATACATCGTGTGCGTGCTGTTGTGATGCTATTGTTGCATCATCTTGATCCCCATCCGTTTGAGCCACCCTTCTCTATCGGATCCCCACCAACTGACCTTGGTCGGGACGATGACATCCAGCAGCCAGAGCGCTCTCCATGTTGCTGGTCGTCTTTCGTTTTACTTTTTTATTATTCGATACGGTCGGGTGTCGATATACTGGTTGTTTTGTACTGCAAACTTTTTACAGAACAGAGGTGATACAACCGCTGAAATCCCAATCCCATGGGCCTGTATGATCCCAAAGTGGAATCGTGGACGCACAACGAACATCAAAAGGTGGATTTTATCTCATGCACAAATATCGTCCGTGTTGACTCCCCATGCCACCCTCGGTTCCCGCATGCGGTTACGAGGAAACGGGCCCCTGGGTCAACGACTGGGACCGGGATGAGAACCGACCGGGAGAATCAAAATACAGTACACGCACGCATCTGAGAGATGAACCCTCCGTGGTGTCCCGCAATGATCTTGAATTGAACCCCGCTCTTCACCTTCTTGTCGAATTCGCCTACCTCCGCAACATTCCATAATCGAATGTTGTCAATAGATGCTCTGAGCAAAATCGAGTTAGACGAACTATCGAGGATATCTATCCAAGACAAACTCACGAAGCGAGGTGACGCCCGTCCGGGAACGCGACGACACACGAGACGACACCTGAACTGGCAGGATTTCTGAGGACCTTGAGATGTCGAGGGGTCCTGCTGTTTGATCCGAATTTCCGCACGTCCCAGATATCAACCGTGCCGTTTCTGCGCCCAGCATAGATTTGGGAACCGTTCATTGACCAGCATGCCTGAAGAAGTGAGTATGATCCCGGTCGAATAAGGTAGAAGAACTTGAGCCTACAGAAACACACCACGGGGGCGTTCTCTCACTCATGAACAGCCTCCCGACGCCGTTGCCTTGCGTCTCCACCCTCCGATCCCAGAGAAATATTTGGCCGTCAAACGAAGCAGTCATCAGCACGTCGGACGAGTATGTAGAATATGTATGTGGATCCAATGGTGGCGGTGCGTTCTTCGGAATGGTGTTCGATGGCATGTGCCTGTTGAACTGTAGGTTCGGTACAGTCCCAGGGAGTGACAGGTCGAGTCCACGGTCTTGTAACCCATTCGCCAGGCCCGGTGCCCCATCGGCATCCGGCTCATCGAAGAGCGGGTCGTAGGAGCCGTCAGACTTTGCATCGTCTCCATCGCCCACCCCACCACCGGCGTCATCGTCCCGCATCCCATCCCCTGTCGGTTGGATGTCGTCCATATCATAGTCCAATTCAGCGGAGGGTTGGTTGAGGGGCTGAACCGCGATTGCTGTTAGTTGAGAGCCGTGCCCCGCAAAATTTCGGACAACCTGTCCGGTGTTCAGGTCCCAGTTCTAGAAACGCCTTCAGATGAATGAACTCTGACGGAATGCGTTACAGAACTGACAAGGGCCACGCCATCCCATCCAGCACTAAAGAAGCTCTTTTCGTCGTGTGCCATAGACATGGCTGAGACTACGCCACGGTGGCCTTGTAGGACGTGACAAAGACGACCGGGGTCGTGTCGAACGGTGAAAAGATTTATGCTACCTGACTTGGGTTCCAGTCAACGAACGTGAGCGCGTGGCAGAAAACGGCTATACCTCCGTTCCAGCTAGTGACCAGAGCGCATCAGATTGCATCAGAAGGCTGTATACCGGCGATAACGAAGGTTCGTCTCCCCCTTCTCGTTTGGAGTCTGAGGGGTTCTCCCACCAGAATCGTATCGGCGCATACTTGAGGATGCCTTCTACGACACCGCAGTGGTGGCGCTGGGGAGCGGATAGGAACGTTTTACCGTTAAGGCCGGTGAATAGGTCATAGTCACGAATGTACCCGTCTTCAGACCCTGTGAGCAGATGGTTCATGCAAAGTGATGAAGCAAGCGCGTATGAGGCGGTCGGATGCGGAAGTGCACAGATGGCCTCGACGGTGTAAGATTTTGGAATGGGGAGGAGAGGGAATAAGGACGACCTCCGGAGGAGTGCTGGTGAGGGAGAACCTTCCTTGGGAGTTGATGCATGTCCCTCAGACTGAGTGTTGGATTCCGGGGGTGGTGAGCTTTGCGGTGGTGACTGCGTCGGCTGTTGTGGTTCATAATAATCTGTGGAGGAGAGATGCGGTTGGGAACGAAACGGAAGGTGGGGTTTGTTAGCGCACCGTACTCGCTGCTCTGCTCGATGTTTATTACTGGGACCGTGATGTCCACCGCAGATTGTGGAATGGTCGCGCTCTGGGCGACTTCAGACTCGGAATCGTCGTCTGAATCATCCGAATCATTGTCAGAATCCTACAGGTTGTTCCGAATCAGTCCACGGGTCTGAACCACACAATGAAACATTACATCGTCGGCATCCGAGGCCTGTTCCGCGAGACCGCCTTCGAGAGCTTCGAGAATGTCTTCGTCTACGTCAACCTCCTCGTCAGCGTCAGACTCGTTGAGATTTTCCTCAACGTCTTCGACGAGGCCATCGAGGATATCATCGGAGGAAGTATCGCTCATGCTGAACGTGATCGACCAGGACTTGCGATCACCCCAACACTCCCTTCATCAGCAATGGTTCTGGCCGACCTTGGCCGTAAACTAAACGCGGCCCTCTCTTCTCTCAACAGGGCCCCAGTCGTCGACGAGAAAGTCCTCGATGCAATCCTCAAGGAGGTCTGCGCCGCTCTGCTTGAATCGGATGTCAATGTCAAGCTGGTCGCATCTCTCCGGCAAAAGGTCAAAGCGAAAGTGAAGACGGTACTGGAAGGCGGAGCGGACAAAGGTAAAGAGGGGAATAGAAAAAGTGTTGTTCAAAAGGTATCTCTGTCGATTGCACGGTCTTCAGCCTACTCACGATTACAGGCAGTATTCGATGAGCTCGTAAATCTCGTCGACCCCGGCGTCGAGCCTTACAAACCAAAGAAGGGTCAGTCGAATGTCATCATGGCCGTTGGTTTGCAGGTGAGTCTTTCCTGATGATATCCGTTGTCTGTTGCACCCTAATGATCACACAGGGTAACGGTAAAACTACAACCTGCACAAAGCTTGCCGTCTATTACCAAAAAAGAGGCTTCAAATCATGCATTGTCTGTGCTGATACCTTCCGTGCCGGTGCCTTCGACCAGACGCGACAATCAGCCACTAAAGCCAAGGTCGCATACTTCGGTTCCTACACCGAAACCGATCCTGTCTCCATCGCCGCGCAGGGTGTCGCAAAGTTTAAGAGGGAACGGTTCGACGTAATCATCGTCGATACGTCCGGTCGGCATAAACAGGAATCGGAACTATTCCAGGAGATGGTACAGATCGGGGAAGCAGTCAAGCCGAACATGACTGTGCTCATCCTTGACGCTAGCATTGGCCAGGCTGCCGAGGCCCAGAGTCGTGCCTTCAAGGATAGTGCTGACTTTGGCGCGATCATTGTGACCAAGATGGATGGTCATGCAAAGGGAGGAGGTGCGATATCTGCGTAAGATTTTGCCTCGGAAACTCTCTGCATGGGATGATGCTCAACCTCTGATTAGGGTAGCGGTCACAAAAACTCCCATCATTTTCTTGGGAGTTGGAGAGCATTTACACGATCTCGACCGTTTCTCTCCTCAGCCTTTCGTTTCCAAACTGCTTGGTCTGGGAGATATCCAAGGACTTATGGAGCACATGCAGGACATGGCCACTCAGAATCCTGACAAGCAGAAGGAGATGGCCAAGAAGCTCGAGGAGGGTAAGCTCAGCATTCGGGATTGGAGGGAGCAGATCCAGAATGTTATGAGCATGGGTCCAATAAGCAAGATCGCATCCATGATTCCGGGTTTACCCCAGGATCTCTTAGCTGGTTCCGACGAGGAGGGATCGTTACGGATGAAGCGCATGATCTACATCACAGACAGCATGACGGCTGAGGAGCTCGATTCCGACGGTTCGCCATTCCTCGAGGTGGGCAAGGATGGAAAACCCACTGGCTTGACGTGGAGGATGACTCGGGTGGCAAAGGGTAGTGGAACAAGTGTACGAGAGGTTGAAGAGCTGCTATGCCAATACCGCATGATGGCTAACATGGCCAAGCAAGCGGGTGGAAAGAACGGTTGGCTACAGGCAATGCAGAAGATGCAAACAGCTGCCGGTGGCCGCGGACGTGGCGCTGGTGGTGCGCCAACACCAGCCCAAATTCAGGCTATGCAGGTACGCATTGTCACTTTCATTACCGAACGTATTCTCAATGACCCCCCTATAGCGATCGATGCCGCCCGGTATGCTTCAACAGATGCAACGGCAGTTGAGGAGTGGCGGGGGCATGCAAGAGATGATGAAGGCGATGATGCAGGGGCAGGGAGGGGACCAATTCGACATGGAGGAGATGCAACGTAAGTGCATTCCATAGAGGTACCGACATGTTTCTGAAACTTGTGTAGGCATGATGCAACAGATGGGAGGGGGTCTGGGTGGACTAGGTGGCTTGGGTGGGCTCGGAGGTATGCCCAACATGTCGGAGATGCTCAAGATGATGGGAGGTGTGGGTCGCGGCAGATAGTGTACTCCTTGTATATATATACAACTAATCGAAAGCCTTAAATAACTCGACTGCCGGTCGCTTGGGAGTGCGAAACTAACGTCGACTGGGATGGTACACCATAGTTAGGACCGCGCCGTCCTCGCGCTTTTCTTGACCTCCGACGCTGCAGATTTGTTGCCGAAGATGAAGGCAGAGGTGCGTTTGTCTGCCCCAAGTTTCGAACGCCTGCCAGAGCCGGCGAAGATGATCTTATGGACTCAGTATAAGAAACGGCCACGTATGATGAAACGATTGACCTCACCGTCCACAACCCCCACAGTCCAACTGTACCTGTGATCATGGAGAACACAGTGGATAACACCCCAATTCCGCTAGTGTTATACGCTGAGAAGGACATCAGGAGTGACGCGCCAGTGATAGGGGCGAGTAGCGGATGAGAAAACTGGCGTCGACTCGGATCGTCCGCAACATGAACTGTGTACAGAGCGCCAGGAGGGGTCTTTGAACTCGTAAGTACGGACGTAGGAAATACCGGAGAGTGCGCGTACATTCACTAACACCCCCAGGGACACTGCAAACGATAGAATGCCAAATTGGAACGCCAGGAAAGCTTCCAATGGTGTTAGGAGCGACCGGGGCTCCCCCGTCATGAATATCAAGAACCTGGGCGATATCACGAACACCCCGGCGAGGACAAGCAGCCTAGCACCCGAGACATGATGTGAGTTACCAATCAGGAAATACCAAGGGATGGAACAGACAGAGCGAATGTGGCCAACGACCAGGTAGTGATGGTTCCGTCGGCGTCATCAGAGTCAATCACGGCAGCAGACGGCGCCGCCTTTCGACGTCTGTCCGACATGTTCTGAAGTTCAAGGCTCTCGGCCATCTGGAATGAAGTTGGAAATTCTCAAGTGTGGCTGCGGATAAACGCCGATGGAGCACGCGAGGCCGCCCGTGTCAAGGTGATCGGGGCGCATACTCGCCTTCACTATTACAAACAAAAGACATGAAATAATGAACAGAATATTGTATAGCATGAGAGTCAACGGTAAACAATGAGTAGTAAGCAAATGGTTGGAGACGCATAACACGATCATGAACCCCAACCTCCGGAGTTGGTGGCGCCCCACCCTCCCGAACTCTGTAGCATAGCCGCCCTTTGAGGGTTCATGCCGGCCGGGAGGGGCTGTGTGCCAGGATGAGCGGGCGTGCGGGCTGGGGGATATCCGGGAGTCTGGTAGCCATATTGATTAGGAGGTGGTGCGCCATAGGGAGGAGCACCGTTGTAAGGAGTGGAAGAGGGGTGAGGCGGCTGGCCACCATAGGGATTTGGTGTCCTAGTGGGATGGCGAACTGACGCGTGTCCCGGAGTGACATGGCCAGGGGTTCGTGCTGGCGTCCGGCCAGGATAAGGTGTAACACCGCCTCCGAGTGCTTTGTTTTGGGACTCATTCAGGTGTCGGACCTTGAACGCGTCACACAACTCTGGGACGCCGGGTGCTGGCGCGTCGAACAAGTAGTACGCTTCAGGGGCAACACGTACGGGCTGTTGTCGTAGGCCGAACATTGAGAATTTTGTCAGGGGATGTGAGTGCTACGAAGCTTACCCAGGTTTGGACCGCGGAGCTTTTGTTTGCCAAGAAACAGAGGTTGAAGTGTCCCGGCTTTCGGCGGTTGAGAGTGAAACCGTAAGCGCTCTTTGATGGATTGGCCTTCACGAAGTTCTTCAAGAACAGGTCTTGGAAGAGATTTAGAGAAGCCACTTTATAGTATAACGTGTGACTTACGAAGCTCGTCCTCAGGGCCCGCCTTGAACTTCTCGTGTGCCATTAACTCCTCTACACGTCGAGCAATGGCTTGGACATGGTTGACAATCAACTCATCGAGATCAGAGTACTCTTTGCCACCTTCGACGAAGAACCGATTGCCAAGGCTTTGGCCCGTGACATCCGCGTTCGGCTCAGTTACATCTGCAAGTGATATGCCCTGTTAGTAATGGGGTCCGAATGTACAGGAAGTGAGCGTACCGATGTGTTGATATAGTTTGTCGTCCACCTTCCAAGTAACGGCCAGATGGTCTTGACCCTTCGATGATGGTCGGATAACGACGTCTCCACGCTGTTGCTTGTCGAGGTAAGCCTCCGCCTGTGCCGAGTTGAAATTGTGGAAGTTGGGGTGCTTGATTACCCGTCGAGTCTGGTTCGCTTCCGCCCGCTTCTTTCTCTTCTGGACGTCCGTGTCACGTTCGTGTTGACTGTGGTCCCAGTATTCATCCGGTCGGACTCGCCTATACTGACTGTCCCCCTGAGCGACGTCGGATTGTCGTGCGGACAACCGCACCCAGAAGGAGTCTGTCTCTGGGACCATCTCAACGTGGAAGACGACCGCGGGGATCGTTCTGCCTTTTGGGAATAACTCCTCGACCTCCACGTCAAGGGTGTCAGCCAGGTATCCCTTTTCGATGATCCCCTCGATGCCAGAATTCAGACGAACGGCGACAGCCCCGCCACCGCTGCCTTTTTCGCTTCGCTTAAGGGCCCTGATGACTAGAACTGAGACAATAAGCCCGGTCCTGAGCGTTCGTGGGGTCTCTCCGGTTAACATTGTCAAGACGTCCCACGAAGCCGGAAGCCTGTATGACTTTCTCAGATCACCAAAAGGTTTGAGGATCTCCCTGCGAATATCGAACAGGGTGTACCGCTTCTTGTCCTGGTTGGTCTCGAACAAGCTGACGGCGAAGTCGTCAAGGTTTAGTTCATTCAGCTTCCGTTCGTTGTCTTCGTCCCGCATGATGGTCAATACGACGTGCGAAGGGTGTTCGTCGTGGATATCCTCTTCGTCAAGCTCTAGAGCATCGGTGGCCATTTTTCGCGCTAATTCGTAGTCCTCCGGATGGATACGGGTGTTATCGAGGGGGTCACTGGCTTCAACGTCTTCCACTTGTCTGTTTTTGGAGTGCTTCGCCATAGGAGTCGCGTCATTGACAATGCGAAGGAAACCAGCGGAATTCAAAAAGATCTTAGTCGTTAGGAGACTACTCTTGATGAATGCCTCTCGGTTGATGACTGTACCACCCTGTAGAACTTGAGTGAGCATCCGATGGGCGAAGGCAATGAACGAAAGTTACCATAGCTGCGATTTTCTTCACGAGCGTCTGAGCTTTCCTCGGCCCTAGACCACAAACGAGGGGGAGTAACCTTTGGTAGTAGGAATCGGTGATGGCTCGGTTGACGTCGACGCCAACTTTGTTAGTTAGGTCAACCAATACCCTCTCCAATGCGAAGAGCAGCTTGTCGTGAGGTAACTATTTCCTCATTAGTCAAGTTCGGATAGATTTCAAAGGCATAAACCTCACCAACTGCTGACAGTCCTCGTCGAACGAGATAGCCGTAATGTCGGACCCAAGGGCAGCGTACTCGTTCAAGGGACTTTGCACATAGCGTGCCAGGCCGACGCAATACCTCGCAATGGTCGAAAGAGCGCCAAATTCCTCCTCTGCACGTTTGCCATGCTGGAAAATTCGGGCAACTTCGTCCTGCGCGTAGATTACTGGAACGTTGAGATCGCCCTCAGGCAGAGCCGGCGGAGGCTCGGAACCCCATGATTGCGGTTGCTCGGCCGGTTGCTTCCTGCCAACCGTTTCCTTGACTCGTTGCGATAGTTTTGTCGTGCTGAGTGAGAAACCACCGATTGCAATGACATCTGGGCGTCGCCTTTGAATGAGATCCCTGAACTGGTCCTTGGTTTCCTCGTCCCCTAAGTTGTCGATCTTCATGTGTTCTCTGAATCGGCCAGCCTCGTCCAAGAAGACCATGGTTATCGCGTCCTTCTGCGGATCACCCTTACCCCAGGAGATGGCGAGAACGGACGGTGTGTCCCCAGGTTGGGTAGTGGGAGTAACATATGACATAACGTCGATGCGCTATCAACTGTCAGCTCAAAACTGTCAAGGGCGAGTGCGCGCAGGAGCTTACGTTTCGCAGCTCCATGGCGCAACGCTTCGAGAGCCAGTCTTCAACCTCGTCGCGCAGCCATTCTCGAATCCATTTGACTCCCACGGGGACGAGGTGTCCTTCCAAGGTCTCCTGAACAATTCTCGAACGCTCCTCATTCCAAGCTTTGGCAGTCTCGCTATAACTGGAGCTCTCGAACGCTTCACCGATCTTGCGTTCGAACCGAGCGTATGCATCTGGGTGAAGTGTTACAGAGACCATCGCCAAGTGCTCGTGTTCAGCGGCGAGGATATTGAGGAACTGTGGGGTTTCGAGCATCTCTGCGATCGGTTTATTGTAGAGATATTTGAAGTTCTGGAAGTGACCTTAGAGCTACCTTGAATCCGGTTCATCGTTCACACTCACGTAATATTGGTTGTGTTCATCGATCTTCGCGACCCCGCGTTCCGTGGGGGTAACGGAGATCAGAGCATCGGTTTTGAAGGCGTCCCTGATCGCCTGCCGCAGTAACGGATCCTTTCCAAGCTCGGTGGCGACAATCATCCTCGCCCTCCGAAGGAGCTCTTCCGGTGGCTGAGCTTTTGTTGGATCGGGGTCGACGAACTGATCCGCAAATGCGATTGGGTTGAGATCCGGGTCTTCAACGTCGTACATCCTGTGCGATGAGAAGTTTGACACTATGTGTTGTGAGCTGATCCCAAAGCCCTATAAAACGCGTTTAGATCACGGACATAGCACAGCGTCGCATTGATGTACCTCGGCGAGTTTTGCCACAATACTCTTCTTCGCAACCTCGTACGCTGAGACCCTACTCGGTCGCTGATGTTTCTTGAGGACAGGTTCCTGCTCTTCGACGTCATCGTGGAACCGGATTTCCGCCGGCATCTTGCCTTTGTCAGTCGGCCTTGGGAACTTCATGCCCAACCACTCTGTAGCATCGGCAACCATCTCAACACTTCCGAGTTTCCTTCGCAGCTCAGTATCAAAGTATGAGTCCTTGACGCCCAACTTCCCGTAGAAGACATCCAGCGCCGCTCGCCGTTCCAAAAACGAGGAGTACTTTTGACCCAGGCTATATATACGCCACAACTCATCTTGACTAAGTAGATCGAGTTTGGTGCGCATGTCCTCGGGGTTGAAGTAGGTGATGTAGTCCCGCTTGTAGGTGTAGATGTATGGAACCTCGAATTCGAGCATGAACAGGCAACGGAGTGAGAACTTGATAGCTTCGACGAGGTCTTGCAGGTATTTGTGACATCGGCCAGAAGATTGGAGGAATTCTCGATCCTTGGACGGAGAGAGGCGGGTGAGTACCCAAGGCGCAGCGTCATCCAGATCCTCTTCCTGCCACTCGTACCGCGTGGCGAGTGTGACGTTGGTGAGGGACAGTGAAGAGGTAGCGAGTTGCATACGTTCTGGAGTGTCCTGAGCCCGAATCAGGTCGTCATCTTCCGTCAGCATGCGTGCACGGATCTCAGAGGGTTCGAAAACCTATGGAAATATAAGCGGGTCACATAAAGTAAAGGAAGGTTTACGAACGTCTGTGTACTTCATGTCGAGTTTCTGTTGTTGAAGTTCTTCGTCGTATTCGTTGTCGTCCTCCAGAGCCCACGCATAATCGCTCCCGTCACCAAAGACCTGGTGAATCTCATCCCAAGCGCTAACCCGGCGTGTCAGGAGGTTGGTGTAGGATAAGGCAACTGAGGGGACTCACTTTGCATCGATTCCTGACAACTCAGGTCGATTACCCAGAGCTTTCCTCCTCTCCTTCTCCATCCGCCGTCGTTCCCTGCGCCTCTCCTCCCTCTCAGCCTCATCCATAGCACCCGTGCCATCCATTTCCTCGTCCTCGTACTCGATGAAATTGTCCATATCGTCCAAGTCCATATCTTCATCCTCATCTGCTCTGCCACCTCGGTCGTCATCCCAGATGTTCGCGATATCACGAGCAGTCGCGTCATTATCGAGGTCTTCGTCGGAAGATTGAACGACAACTTTGCGCTTGGAGGATGAAGCAGCAGGTGCGGGAGAGGTGGAGGCACGACCACGACGCAGACGCGTCAAACGATGGGAGAAGTCTGCGCCAGTGTTCTCCTGAAGGAGGGCAATGTCGTCCTCCTCTAAGTCCTCCTCCTCTTCATCTATTTTGTGGCCTGGCTGTTAGAGGATACACCGTGGCGCAAACAGGTCGCAGGACGTACCACGACGGTGCCTTCTCTTCCTCCTCTTTCGCCTCCTTTTACGATCATTGGCATCCTCTTCCTCAGCTTCTTCGTCCTCGTCCTCGTCAACGATGAAACCTTCCCTGATTCTGCGCTCCTCGTCCTCGTCCTCGTCTTCCTCCTCGGAGCTATCGTGCGAGAGGTTGGCTCCCGGCTGGTCTTCCTCGTCTACTTCTTCCCCTGCGGCATCTAGCATGGGGTCATCTTCGTCTATCGGATTCTGATGGCCAATGACGTCTCGGGAGGAGGAAGACATGGTGGTCGAACACAACCAAGCCGCTTGTTTTCGTTGACTTGGAATTTCGCTTCCGGCTAGCCGGCTGACGTAAGCTGTGACTTCCAAATTAGGCAGTACACCATGTGCATTCGATCGCTCTGGCAAGAAGTTGAGGGCAACCACCCACCCCAGGTTCTGGTATTCCGCAAGGTGAGGGGGACTGTGCGGTTAAAATCTGAGAGCTCCTAGTTGATAAGAACGTAGGAGAATGATCTCTGACAGTTCGGAACATCTCGCGTTCATGAAAATCGCGCTCGAAGAAGCGAACAAATGCGTTCCGACCTCAACCGCATTCTGCGTCGGCTGTGTCATCGTCGTCCCAGTCCGCTCGGCGACGGGCGTCGAAAAGAAAATGATACTCTCAACCGGTTATTCGAGGGAATTGGAGGGGAACACCCACGCCGAAGCCAATGCATTGGCCAAGGCCCAAGGTCTCAGTTCGGCCGAGCTCGAAAACTTCTTCCTAGAAGGAATACCATCAGGCGAAGGTGTCGGAGAGCTGTTGAAGGAAGCCGATGTATACACGACTCTAGAACCCTGCTCGATCCGAACTTCTGGGTTACCGGCGTGCGCGGATGCTCTGGTGGGTGCCCAGGTTCGGCGATGCTACATTGGGGTGGCAGAACCGGATGATTTTGTGATATGCGAAGGCGCTGACAAACTGAAGAGGGATGGGGTCGGGGTCATTTGGCTGAAAGGCTTGGAGCGGGAGTGTCTTGATGCAGCCCGGCGAAGGTAGTCCAATCAGATAACACCGGGCAACAATCTGATAAGATTACGCACGAAATCTGAAACCTTCATTCCCCCGTATGTTACGATCCGTTTCCGCCTGTGTTGCCACACGACTCCCTTTTTTTCTCCCCCCGCTTCTCCCTGATTCTTCCGCTTTGGCTTGGTATATATACCACATACTTTTTTTTCTCTCCCTTGTTCCTCCTCTCCCAAATGGCTTGTTCCTCATCTCTCCCCCCTCAAGTCTACGATCTGATCGGTCTTGGCTTTGGCCCAGCCAACCTTGCTCTCTCTGGCGCTCTCCTAGAATGCGACGTACGTTGAAACCTACCTTGGTTCGCTCCGTCCGCTCACCATCCGTTCTACTGCTCCTTTAGTCGCCACTAAAAAACCTCTGCTTCATAGAGAAGCATGATAAATTCCGTTGGCATCCTGGAATGTTACTCCCGGGTGCACGGATGCAGATAAGGTGAATTTACACAATTCTTTGCGCCATCAATCCGCACTGATGTTCAATCCGTCCGCAAAAGCTGGCTCAAGGACCTCGCGACTCTCCGCAATCCCCAGTCGCCGATAACCTTCTTGAACTACCTCCACTCTGAGGGCCGTCTCGTTTCCTTCATTAACAACGATTCGCCAATACCTTCGAGGAAGGAGTTCACCGACTACCTCGCTTGGGCCGCGGAGTATGTCCAATCGAAGGGCGTTTCTGTCTACTTCAGCGAGCAAGTCATCGCAATCCCGAGGGGGCCGGACGGCACGGTCGATGTCGTGAGCCGAAATTTGAAGACAGGGGAACACATTACCAGGAGGACCAGTCAGTATTCGCCGATCCCATTACCGTCGGCAGAATTTTGATTGCGGCACGACCACCGATTCTACTCAGGAAACCTTATCGTATCCCCAGGAGGAAGCCCTCGCATGCCTAGCGCCGTTGGCAGGATCTCACCTCACTACAAAATCATTCACAGCTCCGTCTACTCGACTTCAATACACTCCATCCTTTCCTCGATTGCCTTATCACGGAACGCCACAGCAGAGCTTTCTCATCACCCTGTCAAGGTCGCAGTCATCGGTGGTGGCCAGTCTGCAGCCGAGGTTGTGATTGACCTTCGTCCTAAACTTCAGGACGTGCTTGCTTCACTCCGCAACGAAGATAGAAACCCCGCGAGACACGAGATCGACCTAATCATCAGTAGGGGCTCCCTTAAGCCTAGTGACGATTCCCCATTCTCCAATGAGATATTTGACCCTACATGTGCGCGTGTGAATATTTACCCTCCTAACATCCGATTAATTTTACCCCCAGCAACGGATATGTTATTCAACCTGAGGAGCGGGGCCGCGAGAGATATGGTTTTCAGGGAATTCCAGTCGACCAACTATGGCGTAGTCAACCCACGCACAATCGACAACGTGAGTCGGGTGTTCTCTTAGTCGTAATATTCCCTCATACTTTGTCCCAGCTTTACGAGTTGCTATACGAACAACAGACGGACGATTCCATCGCTAAAAGAGCGAAACTTAATGGCAACGAAGAGGATATCCGCCAACAATCCGTCTTACCACCTCGTGTCACTATCCGCAATTACTCCTCTCTCGTCGCTGTGGACCTCATCCACTCCTCCCCTGGTGCCTCGGCTAGCAGCGGTAGCGATGCCTTCCTCCTCACGTTCCAAAACGGTCTCACCAAGCAATTGAGTCAGCTCACGTTCGACGCCGTCATCTGCGCCACCGGCTACGACAGGTCTTCCTGGCTCCAGTTGTTGCGTCGGTCGGAACTAGGGAAGCACTTCATTCACGGGGACCCGTCATCCAATGGGCCGGTTCATGTTCTCCCCGACCACGCACAAGAGAGCGATTCTGAGACTCTGTTGCCATCAGACTTCCACGTCGAGGCGCCGGAAACGACGGACTGGTCGACTCCGACCTCGAGCAGCGTAGACACGCCGCCCACCTCCCCGGGGTCGTCTTCACCCGTCATCGGTTGGCATTCGGGTTACCGTGATATCGGCCGAGACCCTCCCTCGAAGGTGTACGTCACGAGGACGTACCAACTGGTGCCAAAAGATGCAGATGTGGAGCCACTCCCGAGGGTACACGTCCAGGGTTGCACGGAGTCTTCCCATGGACTTAGTGACACCTTGCTGAGTGTCATGAGCGTGAGAGCGGGTGAAATTGCGGGTGACCTCATGAGAACGTGATGCGGTTGCGCTCTCCATCATTGGGGTGGGTATCTTCTTGGGGAATTGTGTCCGACCTCAGAGCCGACACGTAGTTTAGATTTGGTCAATTAGTTGGTACGCACAGCCATGTTACCCCCGATGCTGAAAATGGCAGCTCTACATTCTGGTTTCTCGTTGAACCGACAGAAGGGACGATAAACGTTTGACCCAGTGTCGAAACGAGGACGATCGCATCTTTCTTCCGGAGATCGGAGGCTTGGCGAAGGACGGGATTGTTTATCAGATAAGATTTTCTTAGCTGACCGGAACGTGCGGTGATTCGAAAAGTATAGGAGAAGTTGTGGTACTAAAAGATTGTCATTAATATGTCCTGAATCAGTTTCGGCGACCTTGAGGCCTGGATTGCTTCCCTTAGCGAGTGGCAACTGCGTGGCAGCTCCCATATTTGGGGGAGGGGTGGAGCGAGATCTCGGTATGTTTGCGAGTCTAGCTCTCGCCGAGTCCCCTCTACCCGTCCCACCGTTTGTGTGGATCGCTGTGGATGCCTGAGAGGAGAACTTTTCACCTACAGATCCAGATGTCCGCGGGCTCACCAACCGTTAAGTACCGTGTTTCAGTTGTGGAACGCCTCCGTGCCGTCGGTGAATACGATCTGATCACTTGCACACAGCAATGTAGGCAATGTATAAATACTACGATGTTTCCCTCTTGGAGTGAACCAGATAGCACACTCCTTGGGCCAACAAAACGGACGAAAACAACGTAGCGAGGCCAGCTGTAGAGACTTGTCTCACCGCAGCATCAAGATCTCTCCCCCCAAATATGGGAGCTGCCACACAGTTGCCACTCGCTAAGAGGGCGAAGTACGTGTTCACGTGGTGATGCAATTGAACCGGATGTGCTCATCGCCATGGATACTGGAGTACTCACTGGACAGCTTCTGTTCTCAAGTCGCATCAGAGAGGGTATCTGACTCGCCCATCTCCCCGCCGACGCGGACCACGCGGTGAGTGACCGGCGAGGTCCTCCAATAACAGGCACCGCCTCCTGTAAGTGTGGGCTATGGCGTGTACGGTTTGCATTACATCCAAGTCGCTGTGTTGTCCAGCCATCTTGCTCCTTTTCCGTGGAAACTTGTGGATTTCACCGCGGTTCTGGGTGATCTCAGCCTCAGGTCCGGCATGCTCTCGGCTATTACTGCAAGCGAAACGTGACTCATTAACGACGCGACCTCATTCGGGCGCGTCGCGCCACGTCTCGGCGA
>Ga0307515_10003320_pt1 | contig 33999 bp, 20 predicted proteins | sample 17_EM_MG_FD_194513 | JGI IMG/M metagenome (GOLD analysis project Ga0307515, IMG submission 194513) | Populus trichocarpa ectomycorrhiza microbial communities from riparian zone in the Pacific Northwest, United States - 17_EM | ecosystem: Host-associated > Plants > Roots > Unclassified | place...
TAGATTGTTCGTATAATTTATGGTTTTATTGATTATAATGAGAGCAATTATATATATATATATATATATATATATATGTAACAATGCATGATGTATTATAAATAATTTATCATTGAGTATTTTAGAAGGATTGTTAAACACCGGAACCATAGTTTTCAGACCCGGCCCGGTCCAAGGCCCGGGTCCCGGGTTTTAACCGGGTCACCCGGGTCAATTTTGTTTTTTGTAAAATCAAAACGACGTCGTTTTAATAAAAAAAAAACAAAAGTCAACGGGTCGCAATCAAGTTTTTGACCGGGTCTTGCCGGGTCAACTCGCCGGGTTTTTTCTTCTCCTATTTTTTTTCAACCCAACCCGACTCTAGCCCGGGTCGGCCAGGTCCCGGGTCGATCCGTCAAGCCGGGACGGGTTTCAAAACTATGATTGGAATATGATAACCATATATATATTCATCAATATTTAAAACATTGTTATTTTCTGAAAAAAATTTTATATTAAGTTTAACATATTGGTATGTTTTTTAAATATAATAATATAGAATCGATTTAAGAAATAATAACATGACATTTAGAAAAAAAATGATGTACATAACTTCTTCTTTTTTTTAACGATTGTTAAGTTGTCTACCATCAAGGGACTATATTATTGTTTCCAGACTAGAGGGACTGATTAAGTATTTTATGAAAAATATAGTGACTAAAATAAATAAATTTTCCTTTTTATAATGCCTAGAGTATACAAGTTTCAATAAACCAGACGGTAAACAAAATCTTGGAGCAGCTTGCTAGCATAAGAAAAATAAAATAGAGAAATAAAAAGCAAAAATAGAGAAAAAAACTTTTAAGTACTGGCCATGGAAGCAGCAGCTTCATCATGTTCAATTCTTCATCCCCTTCGTTCATCAAGCAACTATCATAGCAAACACTACACTGAAACCCCGCCTAGAAACAGCAGCAGCAGCAGCTGCTGCAATAATCTCTATCTGGGTCTTCCATTTTCTTCCACTTTCCTAAGAAACTACACTTTCCCAGGAAAATTTGTGCAACAAAATCTGTTCACTACATTTTGCTTAACACCTAGCTCTAGTAAACAAAACCCATCTACAGAATTTGCTGTTCTTCTTGAAGTTGACGGGTATGTATTCTCTCCATCTCTGTTTCTTTTTTTTTCTTTTTCTTTTTTTTTTCAATTGCTCCATTAGTTATCTTCTCTTCCTTTATTTTATTATTATTATTTATTTAATTATTCAGAAATGAATTATCTTTTCTTTTTTCAGGGTACTTATAGATGCATACAGGTTAGGAAATCGCCGGGCTTTTAATGTAGGTGCGGCTATTGATTAAATTCTCCAAGTAATTGCATGTGTATGACATAAAATCATCATGTTTTGAAGGAAATATTTGTGATTGTATATGTTTTAGAGTTTAAATTGTTGTTTTTGTTAATTTTTTCATGTGCCACCAGCATTTCAAAAGCTTGGACTTGACTGTGCTAATTGGACTCAGCCTATCTATCAAGACCTTGTAAGGTGTGTGTGTTTTTTTGTTCTTTCTTTCCAAGCGTTATACTGCTGCTCATATTTCTTATAAAATTGCTTTTTAAGTTTTGTGATTGAGTTGGTTTTAATCAAACGCATAGTTTCTTATCATTTGGGATTTGTTTAAGCTATCGTTTTCACTGCTTCTCAGAAAGAGCGATGGTGATGAGGAGAGGATGCTGGTTTTGTTTTTTAACCGGGTCAGTCCCTCTCTAATTTTGGAAAGTAATCAATAAATTATGCCTTCTATGTGATTTTTTTACATATTATACTTTTTGGCCTCCTTGCAGATTGGCTGGCCTACTTCATTGCCCACAAGTGAGAAAGGCGCGTTCATAAAAAGTGTACTGCGAGAAAAGGTATCTTTTTGGAATAAACGGTAACGTTATACCGAGGTCCATTTTTCTTGGTTGGATGAGGAACTCAGTTCATGTTGTAGTACAAATCTGGTGATCAAATAATGGTTCAAGGGTACACGTTACCAATTTGATTTTATATTATACGTGACAGTGAGGAAAGGAGAAGTGGAAGAACTGTGAATGAAATTTAATTATTCAATGCTCAAAGCTATGCAACTTTTCGTTCCTTTTTTCAAATAAAGATGCCTGGAAACCATTGCAAGTTTCTAACATTTTACAAATTGTTGGCAGAAAAATGCATTGGATGAATTTGTGGCATCTAAAAGTTCACTTTTACGTCCTGGAGTTGAAGAGTAAGTTTTCTCATCATAATTCACTGCAAGTAGTGTATTTTCTGTGCCAGTGGAATTGTCATTATGTCAGTTTCCTTTCTCCAACTCTCATGTCTAATCTTTTATCTAGGCAGAGATAAATATCTCCTTTGACACTGTTTTATGTATGTATGAGATATGTTCACTCAAGTTTGTTTATAAAATATTTGGGTGATTCTCTTCCAACGTCTGAATTTCATTATGTTTGTGACATTTGATGAATCTCTTCTTTCAGCCTTCCAGTTTTTATGAAGAAAGTCTCAATTTTATAATAGATGTTGATGTTCCCTGCATTGTCTTTGGCTATTCGCTGCTGACTGGCCTTGATTGTTCCTTTTCCTTTCTACTGTTTTGCTACACTTTTATTTCTAATGTTAAGAACTATTCCTAAATTTTGAGGGAGGTATCTCTACCCTTCCAAGTCAGGTCTGGCAGCGAATCATGAATGTCCGCTTTGATGCTTTCGTTCAAACTTTGATTTTCAACATCTAAAACATTTTTTAATCTTGGAATTGTGTGCCAAGGATCTATACCTGTCAATTCTTATATAAAAAATATTATTGTTTCTTTTTTTCAATTCACTTTTATAAGCTGAGTTGTGTCAGTTTTTGACATCTTCTATTTGCTCTGGATATGCCTTTGAATATTTGTAAATCAACTTAATTTTAAACCCACAATTGCCAATTTTGGCTTGCAGTTTTATTGATGATGCATCTAATAAAGGAATACCTGTTGTCATCCTAACAGCTTATGGTAAAAGTGTGGAAAAGATTGCCAGGTATGGTATATTTATTACGAAAAGTATTCCAGAATGTAAGTAGGTTCTATAATTATTAATAAATATGCTGCCCGGTTGCTATACAAAGGCATGATACTGACATTGTTTCCTCTGTTTAAATACTTAAGTGTATCGTACTTTTATCAATAAACCTTTGAATTATCCATGTGAAGAAAGTCTACTGACATCATCTTAGAGCTGTCTGATATATCCACTAAATGAAGAAATTGACTCTAATTGTTAATGGTTTCGAGCATTGATGCCTATAAAATAATAGTAAAGCCATAGTTGAAAAAAAATGGCGCAAATGGTTGAGTTACCTATTTGAGTATTTCACTGCCCTTCTGATCTTTTTGTCAATGGAATAGCACCTCTCTTATAAGCAGAACTGTAGGCCTCACAGCTTAGAATGTTAAAGGTTTAGATCATGGTGTTCTATTCTATTAAGCATATGCTTGTAGTCTTTATCCTGTTTGGGTGATGGGTGAAATGTTAGAATGAGTCACAGCAAATTATCCTGTCAGGGTAGTGCCCCTTCCAAACTGTATTTTCTTTCTGTGGATGGAAAACATTCTGTCATGTGTTTCTCTGTAGCTAATTTATTATTGTTGTTGTTATTTGTGAGTTACGGTATAAGTTTTATGTAAAATTATAAATACAACATGCATGGAATGAGCTTGGGTAGGCCTCGTCCTTGTTCACCTGTCTGGGCTCATTTATTGTAAAAGCTTGAACCTAGCCTCATGATCATCTCACGTGGGACTCACACTCACCTAATCACAGGCTTCACTAACTATGTAGTTTTCTGGTTTCATCAACTTAATGGAACAAGTGGAATCCTTCATACTGAAGCTAGTGAATATCAGCTGTTTTTTTTATCAACCCACTATGATAGCTTGTTATCTGATGAATTCCTGCATACAATATATAAATTTATGTATATCCTAAAGCCTTCTGCCCTATTAGTTTCAGTTCTGCACATTTAGCTCACCCTAGCCCCAGTTTTCTTGCTCTTCTGACATAAGCTCCAAGGCTTCACACCAGGTATTTTGTTTGCTTCTCTGAATATTGTTAGATCCATCATAGACAAGCTTGGGCATGAAAGAATCTCAAAGTTAAAGATTGTCGGGAATGAGGAAGTTGAAAAGAGCTTATATGGTCAACTTGTGCATCATAAAGGAATCTTGTCTGGTACGAATGAGGAACTAGCTAAGGAAGCAATGAAAGCAGGTAAGCCCTTAACCTGGGCTGATTGTCACCTGTTCTGTAATATTTATTTTTTCACAGCAGATGATTGGATACTAAAATGGTCTACTACTGCTTTCTGCTCAGTTTCCGCCCAGAAACAAAAGATAGCAGAGGAGGTCGCATCAATGCTAAAGTTGAGTGTTTCCCTTGATTCTAGCTCGTCTGAAAGGTTAATCCAGTAACTTTCTTTTGTATTTGTTTTCCTTTTGCACTAAATTCTAGCACTACTTGGCGCGCTTTTTTTTTCATGGTATAAGGTTCAGAAACAATGAACACTATTTCTGATTAGATAATGTGCCGTAGAGTTTGTCTCTGATATTTAAAAAAAAAAAAAGATTTTGAACAAGCTATCAAAATCACGGACTGGATTCTGAATAACAAACACATTACGTTGAGCATTACAACTAATGCAGTAAGAATCAATGGTTCTGGTTCTAACAACTATAATGCAGTAAGAATCAATGGTTCTGGTTCTAAAATTTCTGCCTTTGGTGAAGCATGAAGATGATGTTGTGTTAGGACAACAAAAATCTAGGGTATCGTAGAGAAGAATGTGCTAGTAAATATATATATTTTTTCCTTATGTAACTACTTTTACTAAATCAATTAGATATCCAATATGTCACTTTAAAAAGAAGTTGATGCAGCCAAAGAAAAAAATAAAAGCGATGTTGGAAGTTTTATGAAGAATTATTAGTTTTGGACTTCCGTTATCATTCTGGGAATTTTTTATTTAGTTCATTTTAATTCTTTATAAACTTATTATGATTAGAACTACTTGTATTTTATTCAAGTAGCGATTTCATATCCTATTTTGAGCAGGATTCTTTAGGGTTTTCGTGTGCCTATATAAGCATACATATTCTGTGTATTTGGGAGGCTATTTGGATGACAGACAATTTGGTCTTGGAAGTTCCTGCCTAATATTTTTTTTCGAGTGAATCCTGAATTATTCTATTCATGGTTTCTATAGAGGCTACATTGTCAAAGCTGCATAAATTCAGGCATATGTATATGTGCAATGACACGCATTATTTGCAACAGCTGGCTTGTGCTTTCCGAGTCATTTGTTAAATTGTTTAACTTGTTTTCCTATAGCAATCCTAAATTGAACTAACGTATAATGAGTTATCCAGCCTACAAAAGACTGTAGCTGCATTGCGTGCAGGGGCAGAGTATGCTGGGGTGTCTGTCAACAATTGTGTCCTTATTGCTGGAAGCCAATCTGGAGTGGCTGGAGCTGAGCAAATTGGCATGCCTTGTGTTGTTCTTCGGAGCAGGTGAAGGCTTCTTTCTCAAGTTTTTCACTGTTACTTAGTGAAATTTACTAGCATATTTTCTTTATGTTATTATTATGAGTAGCATTTTTGGCAAACTTTCAAGTTTCATAGCATGGGTATGCAATGTCATCATGAATTGTTATAATGATCTGTTATAATTACATGGAGTTGGCTCGGATACCAGCTATCCTAGCCACACGTGTATGTGCCCAATTATAGATAGAAATAAACCTGAAATCCGAGTCTGCTGAAAATAATAGGAAACAATGCCTTGGGACAAAAGAAGTAGACTGTGGGAGCACCTTCATTCCTGCTGTTCACAGCATTTTATTTATGTCAAGCTCTTTCGGTTTATGTATGTACCAGAGGAAATATGATGTTATAACAAGAACAATTGATAATGCACTATAAGAACAAACGATTTTGGTTAATAAGAGAATAAAGTAAGGGATCAGTTACAACCTTGTGGTGATAATGAGTAAATTTAAAGGTGGGTAACTGAGAAAATTGAGCATTTGACTGATTTAATATTTATGACTTGAATAGTATTTCTACTCCTGGTGTTTCCCTTGAAGTTTAGTGAAAATAGAAGTGATAAAAAAATTAAAAATCAAGTTTTTGTTTGATGTTGTGTTTGTTCAACCAAGCTGAGTGTAAAATTTCAAGTGAATCAGTTCTCAACATCTCTAAACTGAAATAGTCTAAGAACAGAAATGCAAGTCCTTATTTCACATATTGTGCATCCATATCCGTTCTTCATGTTTCCGAGTTCTGACGGTGATATATATAATTTTTTTCTTTTATCAATGCAATTGAATACTCTTGCATGTGCTGCTGAAAACATGCTGCCTTGAACAGTCATGTGTGCAAAGAGGCTTTGACTAAGCAGTTGCTTTTATATCTACATCCTGTGCTGCTGCTTTTGTCCCCAACCTATGTTGAATCATTCACTCCTTTTGTGATCACAACAATCATAACATGATTTCTCATTTTGTTTCTAAATATAATTTTATGTCAGTTCCTTTGCTAATGCTTTCAATTATGTTTGTAGCTCAACATCTAGAACTCAGTTCCCATCTGCAAAAGCTACAGTGGATGGGTTTGGAGGTCCGGACCTGACGATCTCTAAGCTACTAGACAAGCGGTGGTCCTGAGATTGATTCAAGGGCCTTTTGTTGAAAACTATATGAGGCCATGAGCTGGTCCTTTTTGTTTCCTGGTATATTGTAACAGTTACACCCATCAAATTAAGACCTACCGGAGCTGTAATTTTCCAAGATTTTTGCATAATACAAGTATATTTTGTGGTGTGTAACAGATAAACTGCACTACAGACTACTGTTCGTGTTCATGACATTGCCGAATCATGTCTTGGATGCACATCCTCATTATACGATTGAAAGAGGAAAAAACAGGAGAGTTCGTTTCCCTGTGTGAGAAATGTCTCTTGGCTTTGTGGCAGGTCTCGAGTATTGAGAGAGGGACTTTGAACTAAAAAGAGTAATAAATAGCAAGAAACGTTCTCTTCCCAAATAAAAAAGAAGGAAAAAGAATAGAGCTTATGATAATGGCCTGTAAAAATTGAGTTTAATCCAAAAACTATATGATTGAAACTGCTCTCTGATCAGAAAAAAAACTAAAAAAAAGAGAGAAAATTGAAAATTTTACCCATCTCAAAATTGAGTTTAATCCATGAAAGATCTACTGGAGCTGTAATCTTCCAAGTTTTTGCCATAATATCTGTATTTTGTGATGTACAAAAAAATTAACGGTTCTGGTTTTCTTGTTCATGACACTGTTGATCCTTGTCAAGGATGCATATTTCACGTTGTAAGATTGAAAGACATACAGGAGAGCTTGCTTCTATGTATGGTGTGGCTGTGCTAGAAAAATCGCCTGGTTTTGTTAGAGTTATCGAGTATGATAATGAGAGAAACTTCAACTTGTTGGAAAAATTTGTTTAATAACATGGCTAATGGATACATGTGAGGTCGAATGTATTTCACTCGTTTTTTTAGATAAAATTAAGGTTAATATAAGCTTTTTAACCATTAATATTAACATGATTTAAGTAAATTATTAGTAATTAAAAAATTGATCGTAAAATAATATTTTGAATTATAAAACATTATTTTTTACCAATTGTTACCAATTAAAATGTGAATTGTTTTGTCCAATACAGCCCATAAATATTAGCACTTGAACAATATCTTTCATAAGCATTTTATGCAAACCTGAATATTTTTTTTTCAACTAAAAGATTTAAATTTATGACCAAAACGTTCAAGTTAGATTTTTGATTTATAATGACTAATCAAAAGTTGATAATGTTAAAAATTAATTATAATTATTACTAGAATTAATAGCATTTTAGCTTTCAAGATCCCTATAAAAAAGGAATAAATGAAAAGTTTCCTAAATTTTTTTTCTTCCAATTTTTCACACTTCTTCTTACCTCATTTTTAGTGTTTTATTTATTTTTTTATATTTTGATTTTCCTTTCAAAACTAAAACTTAGGTTCATTTTGTTGAGAAATAACTGGGTCGTTTAATTTTAATACAAAAACTTTATTTAGAAATGCATCTAAACTAAGATGTTGGAATCTTGAAAGATTTATTGCAAATATTCTCTGCACTAAGAGGAGTAATAATGTTTTAAAAACAAAGAATTCATCTTTGACAATAATAAAATTTTTATTATTTTTAAGTGATTTAACAAGTAAATGATTTTTTTTATTTTTATTTTAAATTTAGATATTTTGTAAATACCTTTCTTAAAAATACTAGAACTTTATTTTGATATCAATTGCAAGTTTGATATATGATTAGCATGTACTTAGAATTTTTATATTTTTTTTTTGTTGATAGCATGTTTATCACGAGTTATGTTTTTAGTATATATTTATAATTTTAAACATGTATAAATTCTAATATTTTGTTGAAAATTTTTTTGTTTAACATGCATGATTAAGTAAACAATCTATTATAATTATTTTAACTAATTATGAAGAGAAAGTAGGGTACACTCCAAAAAAATAATCCCAGATGCATGCAGCACAAACAAAGGAAAAAAAACCTCTTGAAAATGGCCTTTAAAATTGAGTTTTTTATCACAAAAAGAAATCAAAGCATAAAAATAAAACTTAAAAATCTAAAGAAAAAGAGAGGAGAAATTATTCTCATAGATTTTGGCTGTGCAATATTATGTTTGTAACTTGGGACTGCCGTTATGGAAACCGAAAGATAATTTTACCAGTGAAAGTATTGATAAGTAGGGCTTGTAAGTTCAACTATAAATCTCAGAGGGGTAATCAAATTACTGATTTCGTTTGATAAGATTCACCACACCATGCTGCATTAAGATTAGGGCCTTTAGCCTAAGCTAATAGTACTGCTGCCGCCAGTCCGACTGGTTGGTCACCAGTGCAATTATAATTGCCACTATGTGCGGGTGTAAAGATCTCACTGCCATTGCCGCTGCATCTTTCAGCATCTCCAACACATCCATCCCTATATATTTCAGCGTCTCCAACACCTCCATCCCTATATATTTCAGCACCGCCAACGACCATGTTGTTACAGCTTTCAACACGGCTGCCACCTCCGGCCTTGCAGCTATCTTCATGGCTGTAGGTACTCCCACTGCCGTGATCGCTGCTGCCCCCACTACCCCGACCACTATCTTAATTACCCTTTTAGCATTCCTAAGAGCCTCCTGCGGAAAACAACAAGTATGCCATGAAAGATTGCTAGTTAGATTCCAAGACATGAGAAACTTCAATGGTCGCACAGAACATATTATGCTCTTGTTAAAAACTGTGCAGGCGCATGCCATATAGAAATAGTTTCTGTTCCCAAGTTTAGAAAGCATAGGAACTTGTTGGCAAAAACTGAAAATGTTCTAACAAACAAGGTGCTATAAAAACATAAAGCAATATATAACAAGGTACCTGATCGGATCTAGCCTGGTTCATTTTATACTTCATGTCTTCTTTGAACTCCATCCACAATGACTTGCACTCCACTGGTGTTAGCAGCGTATCGTTTGGAGAAACCTGTTTCATATTCGATTCCTATCAGAGACCACTTTGATAAACACATGAATGCGCGCGCGTGTATTTTGAGTAGATACATTTACACACATATAGTGATGTGGGTACACATCCATATACACCATTACCTCTTCCCACGTGTTGGATGCAAGGGGGTCTGGAGTAGCCCCTGTACGCTGGGAAGATGGAATATCACCAGATTCATCCATGAGAGAGGAAAAGAGTAAATGCTCAATCTGATCTGTCAGTTTATCTAAGCGCATGGCCGCCATTGTTGATAGAATTTTCAAAGACTGCAACAAAATAACCAGGAAACCTTCGGATATATATTGCTCAAAAAGTATAAACAATTTAACATGCTAGCTGCCAGACAGTACAAAATGTAGGCATATTACCGCTGAGAGCGCATTCCTTTCTATTTCATCAATGTTTTTTTCCCTAGTCCAAAACCTTGACTTTGAGATTTCATCACGATTGAAAACCTGTTTGAACCTAGATACAATCCAAAGCTTTAATGAACCAAAAGAACAAGAAAAAGAAAAACAATTGAAAGAAGAAACAAAAGCAACAGTTAAGATAGCACTCCACCTATCCTTCATGCGCGTCAAAACTCTCTCTGCAGCTGCCGCTTCTTTCGCCTTTCTCTTCACTACATTTCTTGCATTCTCCCTCAAATGTTCCAATTTAGTGTCAATTGCTGATCTGTGCACCTTGAAACCAACAACAGCATCTGAGAATTCTGATACAGCATTCTCAGTCTTGCTCTCAAGAAGATTTCTCACTGATAACCATGTGTCTGTTTCACCAGCCTCAAATAAGGATTGTATTTCATCAGCGAGCACATCAGTGAGTTGCTCCTGCATAGGAACATAGCAAGTTTTGGTTATTTGATTGAGTAAAGTGATATACTTAGTTTAATGAGCATCGAGGGATTGCAATATCAACCACGTAAATTACCTCATATATTGCCATCATTCCTGACAACATATCACATGTAAGTTTTTCCCGGACATTAGAAGCATTCCACTCACTTTGTCTTATGGCAGCATCTGAGAGAGCATGATAAAGGTAATACACCAAATCCAAGAAACAGAATTAGTGGATCAGACAGTGTGCCAAGCATATGCAAACGATTTCAACACCATCGAGGGATGAGTTTTAGCAGCAACAGCTTGAATAATTTGTAGTAGATGCCTTTTACTTCGCCTGTCAAATTACTTTTTTCTAATGTTTACCTCAGCCAATGAATTTCTTAGATAAAGTATTCGGTTAACTAGCATTTATCTATTACCGTGAGAACCATAACAACTTGAGATTTCTTCAAGTGCAGAGTGCAAGCTGGTCAACTTGGAGGAGGTGGAGGAACACACCCTGAGAATGTTGACTATCTAGATCCCACCATGGTTTTTAATGATAATGGGGATACAGGAGTTTTTAAAGTCCATAAGAGAAGAAAACCAACTCTCACGTAGACCGAAACTAATTTAGGGTCCTTTGGAGAACTTGACGTTATCATTCATATCAATCAGATATGAGGGTTTCTCTAGGTTTAAACTATTTCTGTGGTCATAAGGTGCATGTAGAAAATCTGACAATTCATCAAATAGAAGGTTTAACAGTAGCATCAAAGCATTTAAGCCAGACCCTCAAGACAAATGAAAAGATAAGAGTATAGCACCTACCCTAACTGCCAAGCTAAACAACTTAGCCTCTTCAAGAGAAATATGTATTAAATTTATAAATATGTAACAACGACATATTATATCCAGAAAAGCTAAGAGTTCTTATCATACTACTACTACAATAATTGTGAAGAAAAAACATTGAGATCATATTGAAGATTTAAAATATTAAGAAGATCAAAAGAATCTCACAAAAAGAAAAAAGAAAGTAAATAAAAGAGCCACTTTATCAATTGGAGATGAAACTGGGTTAGATACCGGTGGAGTTAAGAGAAATTCTTTTTACTTGTTGAAGTTGAATACCTTCGCATCCTTGATCAAATTCATGCAAGCAAGATCGAGCACAGCTACGGGCAGAAGCAACAAACCCTTCTCCTTCGTTCAGCAACTGCTCCAGCTTTGTTTTAAAAGTTTCTAGTGTGTTGGAAGACAAGTGTTCCAACATGGTTACATAAGCATCGCGTACCACCTGCACCACATTTTTTTAGATAAGAGAAAGTTGCATCAAATCACTAAAAGAAAGTACAGAAGAATATGGAGAATAAGACATCCACCAAAAAAAAATGAAGGAAAAAGAAAATCATAAAAGAACAGCATATCCTGTTGAATATCAGCTAAGACAACTCCTGTAAAAGCACCCGATGTATGACACCACAAAGAGACGAGGAAAACTATCCTATCCCACAACAACTAAAACTAAGTTCACCTCACTAGAACCATATATCCAGAGCATCAAATGATAAAGTTTACTTCAGTTACCTAACGGGGAAAAGAGAGGTTAAATAGTAAAAAAAGAGGAAATATGCCCATTAAGGCCCTACCTCCAATGCATTTAACTCCAGTTGCTTCCGTTTTGCATTTCGTACATCTTGGTCAAAATAAATCACCTCCTTGTCATATCTATTAAAAAAGAAATATACAAATTAAGAGATTCCAAATCAAGTTGAACAAGAAGCAGAGTCCAAGACTGCAGGCACACAATGCTAACGATTGGTTTGGATTATTAAGCATGATGTACACTGACTGTGAAAGATAGGTTGCTAAAATAGAACTGAGGGTTGCTCCAAACCAAGGTACTGGACCGGCTTGAACATCTTCCTTCAACTCCAGCCATTTCTGTAAGATATCAATTTAGTATTGTATGATATTCAGAAGTTGAAGTAGCTTTCAAAGAAGGAAAGAAGGAAAGAAGGTTATATTCAATTTAAGTGCCTCATCAGAAGTAAGTTGTTTGAGCTTCTCCTTGGCAATTTCTTCGCACCGAACAGAAGCAGCCATCACCTGAAAAACAAAATAGAGAGATGTAATCACATTAAATCCTGATGATTTATTCTCACACAAGTAAATGGCTTTTATAAACCTTTGGATCAGGAATATGTAGATCCTTGTTATCCTTTATGGTTTTCCATATCTTCTCTGCACAAACAGAAAATCCTGAAGCAGGTTCCACTTCCAACCTATCATCAGCAAGATCCCTTGGAGAATTGGAATTGAAAAAACGCTGCTTCAGATGAGCAACCTGTAAAATACATCATATTAGGCTACAATCCTGTAATACCAATTTGTAAGTGTCGAAGCTGTCAATAAAATGCAGTCAAGGATTGTAGACTCTTGAGTCCTCATCTGAGACATATATTTATTTTAATTATCATATGACTTATGGTCATTCATCACCATGTGATAGACTCCTAATGTCTATAAATTACTCTCTAAATTACTTGATTTTACAAGAACTGGGAAACCACACCAGTCAAAGCACAAATATGTGTGGTAAGCAGACATCAAGTAGTTTGATATCAAGTATAATATGCATAAAAGTGTAATTATTGATCAGTTATAGAATTTGCAATTAACTTCTAAATTAACAAGATGGATTAAAGAGGTGGATTAGTGGACTTGAAGCAGGCCAGTCATTCCGAATTGAACCTGTCCTACAGGGCTTGAATGTTAACTCATTCATCTTTTTGGACACACTGTCAAACCACTTGCCACACTTGCCCAAGTGTCTCCCCTATCAGTATAAATTCGACTCACTAATGGATTTTTCTACCATTTCTTCTACACACAACCTTTCTCAAACTTCATAGTTTTTCTTTCTAAATCTCTTACATATCCCTTCCATCATTCCTTTTAGGGAAGGTTCACCTATCTCACAGAAGGATATCACATCCCGCTCTCCTCACTTGCCATACATATCAACCCCCAACCACCCAATTAAGATGGCTACCAGTGATTTTGATTTCCAATACAAAGCTACAAATCATCCAGGACCTTTAATTTTAGAAAAAAAATGCCACAACATTCTGCAGAAGAACACAAGTGATGAACTTAAGTTTTGAGGTGATTAACTGCTATTATTAGAGAAAAGGCTACCTGATCTTTAAACTTATCCTCTTCGAATTCATAGCTGGACAGGGAAGTGATCTCCACCTTCATTTCAATAATTAGAAGAAAATTAAGTTATATGCCAGTTGAACAAAAAAGAAACGTATGAAGCATATATATCAATGGCGTTAGTAAGAGAGATGGTGATGATATTTTTCATACATTAAAATAATCACTGAGAGCAGCACTGCTATGAGTCTCAGGTTCAGCAACTGTAGCCCATATCTGCAGAAATTATGACCTCTGAAAGTGCTGGGAGAAACAAATATTTGACCCGAAAAGAGAAAGACATAGATGTAGCATAAGAAATATGCAAAAAAGTACCTTCTCTATATCTTTCATAAGAGCAGTCTCCAAAAACTCAAGTGGAGTCTACATAGAAACTCAGAAAGGGCGTGGATTCAGTATTGGACAAAAAAATGCACTCAAAGAATGGAGCACAAGCTAAAAGGTGCTTGGATTCTTCTTTTAAATAAACTCATGGGCATAAATTCCATACCCTTGTGTGATCACGTATAACAAACAGCAATGTTCTTTTCCGGGGCTGGAATAAACGCTTCATGACCTGAACAGAAGACGGGTAATAAGTTATCAACATCGTAGCCAAATAGCTCGATTGTAGGCTGTGCTACCAAATTATTTTGGGTGCAATACTTAGCATATCACACACAGGCCTAAGTGAATGTAGCGAAACAGTTTTCATAAAGCACGTTAGTGGCAAATATGGAAGAGGCGGCACTTTATTCAAGCACGAGAAATTGACGTATACTGGAGATGGAATAGGCTGTCATTTTTTGTTTTTAGAAGAGAAGAGGCTGTCATTATCCATGCATGTGTGTCATTCATATTCCTATATGTATAGCTCTTGTAAAGTGATAGTTATTAGCTTCTTCTAGCTGTAATTTTGAACAGCTCAATAATTACTTCACAAGTACTTTAAGGTTAAGAAAAACAGCTATCCAGTCAAATACAACTAAACTGATACAATCCAATTTGACTTTCAAGGGAATTGATTCATGGTGAATTAACTCGACAACAGCCAATCACTTGGGATAATTCTGCTTATTGCTTTTCAACATGAAGTACCTGGAAAACAAGTTTCAAAAGGGGTCTGCAGGCTGCATGTTCCAGACCAATGTCTTTGCACCACCTGTACATGATATTCAACACAGGATAGAAACAGTGTGTGAGCATGAGAGGGAATGTCTTTTCTACAAAACATTACCTTCGTGTCTCCATTTGAAATCTCTAAATTCTAGAGTGACAATTTATGAAGAGCCTGATTTGTGTGAAGGCATAATATATCCAACACACAGAAAAAAAGTTATCAACAATTTCACAATATGGATACTAACAAAAGCTCGTTCACAATTTTGTTCTTTTGGTCTTTTTCCTTGGCTGGATGCACATGCAGTTGTCTTGTAGGTAAATGTATTCCTCAAGTTCATCTGAATATCTTGTAACAAATTCAGATGCATTTTCTCAGTTATTTGGCAATCAAACAAGAGACAGAAAAATGTTTAACAGACTACAACCCCATAGGATATTTGGATTGCAAAAATGCAAATAGGCAATGAGCTCTGAATGCCTAAGGAAATCATTTCGAGGCAAAAGGCTACAACAACAGTTTTTTTTCTCTTTTTTTCGAGATTTAAACATAGGATAATTCCCAGTAAACCAGTGACTAGTAATGTATCAAATAAGCAAGTCACAACAATGATATATAAGGGCCAGCTACTGCCTAGACCAAGTCATTCATGGCCATCCTTAACTATACCCACGTGTGGACATTCATCAATTTTTCCAGGAAGAAATAGCATCTAGATATTGTAATGCTGAACTTCAAAACTCACATGTTCACCAATACAGTGTCAGCAATTGCTAAAGCAAACAGGGTACTCTGTTTCTCGAACGCAGTGTTGTCCTGAAATCATGATATTCACACCACGTGAAGCCATACAATGATGTAAACAGAAAAACGAAACCATATAGTAATGCTTGTCCACGACAAAGCACAAAAATCATAGTACTAATTCAAAGCTCTCAAGTACCTCGCCTCTTGCACTGCTGTCGGTTCCCTCCAAATCCATGGCAATTGTGAAAGGCTCAATTTCACTACTCTTGGCAATCCAAATGCCCTTGGTTGTTTGACCTCTAAAACATATACAATCAGATTGTCTTCTTCCATGTATACAAAGCAACAAAGCACTACAAATATACAAACTCTCCTTTCTAAAACTATAAAATTGAAAAAACCATAAAATATCAAACCTTCCTTTGTTTGCATTCAGCATCTTGAAATCAGTACCGAAGACATGATTCATTAGGGTGCTCTTCCCTGCTCACAAAGAACGTGAATGAAACGATATACGTGTATGTAATCAACTTCATATGAACATAAGAAAATAGTAGAATTTAATCAACTTCATATGAACATAAGAAAATAGTAGAATTTAATCAACTAAGAAGTAAGAACTGAAAAGAACACGAACATACCGCTACTTTGGGGGCCAATGATGGCAACGACAGAATAAGAGAGACCGCACTGCGCGAACTCGGTGGTTGTCATGAAGTCTTGGAGTCCTTCCATGTTGAACTTGCCATTTCCATCAATCAACTGCATGCCTTTCTCCATTTTCACTACCGTTCTAACTCAAGAACAACAGCTTTTGATGTGCCTTCCTTACCAGATTAGTGTTTTTTTGGGTTGCAGAGGATCTTACGAACAGTGAAGTGGCAGTCTGGCAGAGACAATTGAAGTAAAGTCTCCATAAAAGCAGCACTAAGTATTCTTTTTGAGGCAACCACATGACCACTTCGCCAAGAAGTTTTAGGCTTTTTGAGTTTTGACCCCACTTAAAGAATATTAAACTACTCCATGCATGGCGGCAGATGACTCCTTCGCCAAGAAGTTCTTTTTTTTTTCCCCTTATTGGCTGCTTTTGTTTTTCGTTAGCTTTTGTGTAAGTGATGAAACAAACGCAGCATCTTTAATAACAAAGAAAAATATGTTTTATGTTGCGATTCATTAAAAAATTGATTTTGAAATATAATTTTTTTATGTTTTTATATATTCTTTTAATTAACTTTCATAAAAAAAATTAGATTTAAAGCGTTTTTAAAAAAATTTAAATTTTATTTATTTATTGTTTTCTTCAGATTAATAGTTTTTTGGTATTTTTACATTATTTTGATGCACTGATATCAAAAATAATTTTTTAAAAGTAATAATAAAAAACATTATTTTGATGCATTTTCAAGTAAAAAGCACTTTAAAAAACAACCGCAATCACACTTTCAAACACAATTACCAAACATTTTATACATGTTTTTTGCTACACATCAATTTCAATCATAATTTTTATCAAATACGTATTTAAATCCAATTAATCACAACTGACCATACTTTTTTTGAACTTATTTTTTTCACATCATAACCATAAAGTTACCTTAAAAACAAACACACTAGTATCCAATGCTTTTTAAAATTGATTTCTAATGCTGTACGTAATTTGATTGTAATTTTTCAAAATTTAAAAATTAATATTTTCTTAATATTTTTTATCATTTTAATATATTGATATTAAAAATAACATATATATATATATATATATATTATTTTGATATATTTTCAAATAAAAAAATACTTTGAAAAATAATTTATACTACACTCTCGAGCAATATCTTAGAGAGTATTTATTATCATGGTGTAAGTTTTTTTGTTTAAATACTTTTAAAATTTATTTTTTTTCAGATAAAACAATTTTAATAAATACTATGAAAAACAAGTTATAAACTTATAACAAAAAAATAAATACTTGCTGATCAAGTTGTTATTGAATTATCAAATCAATCCATCAATTATTAAAATATTATTTTAATATTTTTTAAATAAAAACACATTTTGAAAAGCAATTTTTACCATATTCTTGAGCAATCTCTTAGTGATTATTTCTTATCATGGTGTCAGTTTTTTGGTTAAAATACTTTTTAAATTTAATATTTTTCATATGAAAAAATAATTTTAAAAGTTACTATGAAAAAAAGTTATAACACAAAAATAAATACTTAGTAATGAGGTTGTTATTAAATTATCAAATCAATACATAAATTATCAAATCAATTTAAAAATGATGTCATTTAATTGTAACTTTTGAAAAAACCACTAAAATACTTTTTAAATTTAATATTTTTTTCATATAAAAAAAAAACAATTTAAAAAAATATTATAAAAAAAAAGTTATAACACATAAATAAATACCCGCTGATCTGGTTGTTATTGAATTATCAAATCAATCCATGAATTATCAAATCAATTTAAAAATGATGCCGTTTAACTGTAACTTCTGAAAAAACCACTAAAATGACGTTAAAAAAAATTTGGAAATTGACGTGACCCGCTCTCACCTGGGATAAGAAGAATAACGGAAAAACAAATGCTGAAAATAGAAAAGAAAGCAAGTGGTAGAGAGCCACATCAAATCAAAAAAACGCAGGAGAAGCATCAGCAGAAGAGAGAGAGAAAGAACAGTAGTGTTGTTACAGTCAAAATATGTCTAGCTGATGCAAAGATAATGATGCTGGTATTCCATATTGGCTTTCTTTCAGTATGCATTAACAAACCAATGAAGTCTTCATGGAAAGCTCTTTACATGGGAAGTTCATCTTCATTATCATTTGATCCAGCTGGTAGACATCAGGGCAACGAAAGGGCATGGCCATTCTGAGCAAGGTGACTTGACAGCCAAATCAATAAAAATATATATCCGATTCAGTTGAATCTAGCGAGATACAGATTAGCCGCCCAATTGTTGTCTGACAGAGTCTTTCCACAACACAGGATTATTTTCTTGTTACATATATAAATATATCTCAACTTCCCGTATGACAAAATAACTCCATGCCTTCATCCCCCAGCCTCTTTCTTTCTTTCTTCTTCCCTGTTGGAAAGGGCAGAAGAAGGCTTTAACCTATTTATCTCCTCTACTTTGGTACAAATTTTACACACGTTCAGTTTTTCAAGAAAATTCTTCCTCTGAGATTTTTGTACTTCGCCTGTGCATCAAGTTTGGACTTGAGTATTCACTATCAGTTGATGACATGCAGGATGATGATACCGAAGACTCAGGTATTGTACTTGATGTTGGATTCAGCTGAGTTTGATTTCTGTTATTCTGAAAACTAAATGATTGTTGCATTGGGGCTTCAGGAGTCGGACGTCCTTGAGCCTCTTCTGCAAGTCGCCTCAAAAGATTCATAACAGTGGGAAGTAACCTTGAAGAAATGGATAATATACCAGGCAACTGCACACACCAAACAAAGAAATAAGGCACAGGATCTCTGCATATGACAAGAGAAGAAAATAGTTTTTTGAACAAGGAAAAAAAAATAGTACCAAATAAAGCCACTGAGAACACTGTTTTATCATAAATTACAGCTACTTCTCTCATTGCCTCCTACTAAGGTCTAACCATAATGAAGAACGGAAGCCAAGCTTCATATAACAGGTTGTGCATGGAAAGCTAAATATCCCGGCACAAGAGCTTAAGACCAATTTTACTGTGTCAGAATTTTGTTCAAGCACTGGTGGGGGCTTTACTGTGTGCTTAAGTTCCTAGACAAGTTTTAAGAACAATATATTTTTTAGCACACATCTTTGATTTCCATTTCCATTTCCATGTCCATGCATAGTTCTGGAGTTAAATCTTCTAATCACAATAAATCATACCAATCAATAGACAAACACATGATAAAGTTTTGTCCCATTTTAACCATGTACTTAACATATGCACGATATTCAACATGACTAACAAGAGAATGATAATTTTATTTTTTTCTAAACTTACAGCGCCATTTCGAAATTCTCCTGTGATGTCCATCTGCACCCATAATGCTTTTGAAAGTAAATATACAACAAACAGAACCAAGAGGTAAAGTGGATTCCTGTTTCATTAGCAAAAAACATGTCAAAGAAAGGCACACCAGTCAACTGGAGAATAAAGCAAAAAAGTTGTGCAGAACAGAAACTGTAGGAAAGCAAAGACTCTAGGTTTGAAGCGAGTACCTTAACAGAACCATGAATTCATTAAAACCAAGAACAACCATCGCCACTATTGCCCATGGAGGAGGTAACCAGTTATTACTTCGCTTGTGAGCCTCCTGAAGAAACACCATTTATTGCATATAAGAGTGCTAGATAGCTTGCAGGACATGATACTTCATAAATGAATAAAATATACCCTTGGTTTCTGAAAAGAGAGTGATCTGTGTGTCTGTGCATGCGTGTGACTGAGTGAACATGAGCATGAGTTACATATTTTGGTTTGGTGCCCTACTACATGCATAGAAACTTTAATTGGCATGTAAAGCAGAAGATAGCAAACGACAAACTGAAAATATTCCCCAAATTAACTTGAACATTATTTGATTAAGAAATAAAACATCCAGTTAAAATTGTGAATCCAACCAAATTACTATATGAACACACATCTTGATAAAAGGATACCATAAATGAAAAATAGAAATATTTAGTATAAGGTACCTGAGCAGAAATAGCTTGGGTCACACTATACTCGGTCTCTGCTTTGAACTGCCTCCACAGTGACTTGCACTGGACTGGTGTGAGCAGCGTAGCTTTTGGAGAGACCTGCCTCATTTGATTTCATGAGAAACAGTTTGAAAATAGACAAGGGATATATACAAATACAGATGTCATCATGCACATGTACACAATTGAACTATTATCAACCATCTGTTTACCTCTTTCCATGTACTTGAGGCAAGGGAGTCACTACTGGCTCCTATGCTTCTATCTTTGGAAGATGGAACAGAAACAGTTCCATCACTGAGCGAGGAGAACAGTACATTCTCAATATCATCTGATTTCTCATCTAAGCGTATGGCTGCCAAGGTTGATAGAATTTTCAAAGACTGCAACAAAACAAATGCAAGATATTTAGATGTTCCTCAAAGATAAAAGGCAGCCAGCAATTCATTAAGAAATCTTGGTTGATTACCGCAGAGCGTGCATCCTTTGTAATTGCTCTAATGTCTTCTTTCCCAGTCCAAACCCTTGGCATTGAGTCATTGTCATGATTGAAAATTGTTGTAAACCTGAAATGTTATCTAAATTAACCAACAAAAAAAGAAAAAAGAAAAGAAAAAAGAAAAATAAGCAACAATCATGTACTGCACCTATCCTTCATGCGGATCAGAACTTTCCCTGCCTCTTCTCTTGCCTTCTTCTCCACTACATTTCTTCCATACTCCCTCAAATTTTGCACCATTGTGTCAATTGTAGGCTTATCCAACTCAAAACTAGCAACAGCAGTTGAAAACTCAGATACAGCAACCTCGGTCTCACGTTTAAGAAGCTTTCTTATTGAAGTCCATGCATCATTTTCACCAGCATCGAATAGGGCTTCAACAGGTCCAGAAAGCATATCAGTAAGTTGTTTCTGCATGATTAGTGTAACAAGATTTTGTTATTTGTTTCAATACAGAGTTCAACAATTTGGAATATTCAATTGCAACATCAACCAAGAAAATACCTCATATTTGGCTATCATTTCTGTCAACATGGTGCTGCGTACTGATGCTGCATGTGCCTCAATATCACGATGAAGTTTTTCCCTGACTTTTGAAGCATCCCAATTGGCCTGTCTAATGGAAGCATCTGAGGGATAGGATATTACATGTCAATCACCAAATCCAGAAAAAAAGAACGAGTAGATAACAGATCTTTGCTGAGAATAAATATGAAGTTTAAAGAATTATAGAAGGATGAGTTCTATAACTTCTAGTATCAACAGCTTAAATAAGTTGGTACAGCTGCCCTTCACCTTGCCACTTTTCTTTTGTCTAACCCAATGAAATTCTTTGATGAAGTATTTGACTGCCTTTTGTTTTGCAGTCACAGTTTTAATAATTGATGCTTGTTCAAGTACAGACAAGCTAATTAGCTAGGAGGATGGGTTAGAGGAACATGTCCTGAGAAGTGCTGACTAGCCATACCACTTTACAGTTTATTGTCAGGGGCAAGTCAAGATCTTTAGAAGTCCAAAAGAGAAGATGCAATTCTTGTGCAAGATAAGACTATTTCTGCAATTACATTGTGGCAAGCAAAAAGCAGTTATAAGATTCCACAGTTCAAAAATAGAAGTTTAAACTGTATCCTTTAAGCATTGTAAGGAGACCCTTAGAATGAATAGACTGGTTGAGAGGACTAGCTATGTAAGACCCAAACTTTTGGCCCAAACCATGCCCAAGTCAGCCCAAACCCAACCTAAGTTATATAAGGAAAAAGTTGCAAGAAAATTCTCTCTCTTCTAATTCTTGTGGCTGCCGTGACCCTCCTCTCATCAAACCAAGGATTTCAGTTTTTTATCTTGAGTTTTGAGTTCAAGAAAGGTGGAAGTAACAAGTGGTTCCTTTTCATGTTACTTTCAATTATGGCTTGTTTATAGAAGGATTAAAGAAGAGATTATGATTTATAAAGATTTGAAGTTTATGTTATTAAGATTGATTCATGATTATTATTGGTTAAGGTTAAGTGATTGATTTTGAGTGTGTTGTTAGAAATAAAAATTTGTGAATTGATTTGTTATGGGTTAAGAAATTCGTTTCAACTTTGCTGGAAAATCTGGACAAAATGGTCTTGAGGTTGAAGATGATGAAATTTTATTTTGGTTCTTGATTTATAAAAATTAAAGTTTGGTCCCTAAACTTTGAAAAAATATAATTTGACCCCTAAAAGTATTTTGGGATTCCAGGCAGTATTATTACAAGGTTAAGGATGATGAATCTCAGTTTGATAATTGATTTGGAATATTTTCAGTTTGGTCCCCCAATTTTGGGAATTTACATTCTAGTCCTTGAACTTTTAAAAAAATTACAGTTCGGTCTCTGGTTCATTTCTGGACAGAACTGATGATGATTTAAGTGGGAAATTTCAGTATGGTTATGTATTTACAGTTTGGTCCTCCAATTTTGGTAAAATTGCGTTTTGATCCCTGTTTTTGGAAAATTGTTGTTTTAGTCCCTAAATTTAGGAGACTAAACCTGGTTTTCTTTTATGCATTGGAATCTTTTATTTGTGTTGTTTTGGGTTGTTTTTTAGCATATTTCATATATTTGTTATAGGTTCTTATAACAATCCTCAATAGGATTTTCGAGTCTTTCATCCGATATTCCTTTTAGTTCTATATTTTCTAGGTGAATGTAATAATCTTTAATATGCATGTAATATAAATAAATATGTAGGTTGATTATATGATGAGTACGATTAGTTAATTTCTTGAATATTTATATATGTTGCTTTATTTTCCGAGTACTTACCTGTTCTTGAATTTGCATTCGCATTCTATTGAACTAAATTCTATTTGATATGATATACGTTGCTTTGATAATTATGAGAATATCTATTATGCCTTAATATAGGACTTGTCAGTAACTCCATGCTAACGAAGAGTAGTTAGCCTATGTGCACATAGTATTCTGTATGCCTAACTGGTGAGAAAAATACCAGCATGTAGAGACTGATCCTCCCACAGTGGTCACCTTCACGTGTCATCTAATCTCTAACATATATTCCACTACTTTATGATAATATACTTAGTATGTATATCTATATCAAGATAAATCGAATTGCAAATTATTAATATCTGAAATGTATATTAAATGTTATTCCCTCACTGAGTTGGTTGAACTCACCCTTATTTTTTATATTATTTCAGGTTCTTAGTTTCTGTTAGTAGATGAACTTTGATGAGTGTTCCTGCTTTTTCAGTTTTAGTCACTATGCCTTGCTTGTTTCGCGAGACTTTCCTTTTAGTTTTGATTCGATATCTTAAACGCTTCATTATTACCCTGTTTTAATTAAGTTTGGATTTTGACAATATAATGAGTATTATGAATTATTGTTTTTGTTTTAATTACTGATGAGAAATTTAGAATTATCATTTGATTTTATGAATTTTGAATAATATAATATTTTGAAAATTTATGAAATGCTTCGTGAATTTTATACAGTTTTGTTTATGATATGTACGTTCTGAAGCTTAGCGTAGGTGGGGTGTCCTTACGGCACCCTTCCTACGTTGCCGGTCATGGACCCAGGATTTGGGTCGTGACAAGCTAAGCAGTCCAACAGCTAAGAAACTTGGATTCAAAAGGTAAGGGTTTAAATCTGGGAAACTATGCACGCAACAATCCTGCTTATATGAATAATAGTTGCTGAATTCAGCCTCCTAACAATGATCTATTGAAGTAAGTGTTTCTCATAACAATCCTAAAGCACACTCTGTAACTAGCACCGCTGCAAATAATACTAGGAAAAGCAATGGCAGAAATTCTGTTTTAGTGGAGAAAAAATAGTAGGCACGGACTTCCAACACTTAACATAGTTAATGAGCAACTACCAATATTTGTGCACAAATCCATAAACCACACATACCTTCACACCCTTTATCAAACTCAACCATGCAAGATTGAGCACAGGCACGAACAGAAGCAGCAAATCCTTCTCCTTTGTGCAATGATTGTTCCAGCCTCGTTTTAAAACTTTCAAGAGCTTTAGAGCGTAAATGCCCCAACATGGTAACATAAGCATGGTGGACCACCTACAGGAAAAGAAAACCCACAATATAAGAAGCAATTTTTTATAGATAAAAGCACCCACCAACTACCAAGACATAAGAATCCAAAAGGTAAGACATATGATTAGACCCTATATAATCCTAAAAACTTCCATCATGGAAGATATTTTAGATCATCCTACTGCAGGCAACAAAAATTATAGAACTAAGCAAAAAAAAAAAAAACACTCATTAAGGACTTACATCTAATGCTCTTGATTCCAACTGTTGCTGTTTTGCATTTCTTACACCTTCATCAAAATAGATCGCCTCATTTTCATATCTAGTGTAAAAGAAGAGTCATAACATCAGATGATGCAAATCAACAAGCACAAAAAAATATTCTTCTGTGAGATAAAACTAATGAAATTGAGGAAATTTGAAATAAAACACTAATACTGATAAGATGAATTAGAGATTTTTGAGTCTCCAAACATTGAATAAACAGAAAGAAATGTAGCACACCACTATTTAGAATAGCAAGATATAAACTTACTCTGAAAGATAGAATTCCAAAATAGAGCTGAGTTTTTTCCCAAACCCTGACACTGGACCAGCTTGAACAGCTTCTTCCAATGCCAACCAACCCTGCAAGAAATCATATTAGCACTTCTTGATGATAAATTTCACAATTCTAACATTTATCAGAGTAACTTTTAAGTAACCTGATCAGAGGACAAGTAGCGAAGCTTCTCGTTGGCAATCTCTTCGCACCGAACAGTTGCAACCATCACCTGATAAGCAAGATTTGCAACATATTTCACATATGAAGAAAAATTTAACAATTTAAGTTCACACAAGAAAAGGTAAATAATAAACCTTGTGAGCAGGAAGATCCAGATCCTTGTTCTCTTTTATAATTTTCCATATCTGCTGTGCACTGAAAGAAAAGCCTGAAGCAGGGACAACTCCCTGCCTATCACCAGCAAGACCTCCTGGAGAAATGGAATGGAAAAACCGCTGTCTAAGTTCAGCAACCTGTATAAAACATCAAATTAGTCTACCAAATGTACACTCAAATGCTATGTAATCAAGAAGTGGTTCCCTCTGGTTATTTTAAATTATTTGTTCAGAATCAATCAGTCAAATGATGATCTGTAAATTGCAATCATGGCTAACAAGATTTGACAATAATGTCACGTTGCCTTTAACTTTGGACTCCAATCATTTTGGTAAACATACACAAGCTACATATCATTGACCAAGACTTTAATAAGAGAAAAGAAAAATACTACAGCAGAATCCAAAGTTGAAAAACCAACATATATGACAAACATAAGTTCTGTGGCTAATAAACTGTTATTTTTGCTATAATGGTAGCAGGTTACCTCCCTTTCAAACTGCTCCTCCTTTTCTTCATAGCTAGACAAAGCAGTGACCTCCACCTTTGTGCAAATGAACAGAAGCAAAAAATTAGAGCTTATGCCAATTGAAATTGGTACAAGAAATGAAGCACAATTGTCAAAACACGAGAAAGATGAAAAATGAGAGAATTATCTTCATACATTAAAAAATTCGCTGAGAGGAGTACTTTTATGAGCCTCAGGTTTCGTGACTGTAGCCCATATCTGCATAAATTATGACCATTGAAGATGCTAAAAGAAACGAAATAATCAAACAGAAGATGAAAAGGCATAGCCAGAAAATAAGAGATGCACAAAAGTACCTTTTGAATATCTTCTCTTAAAATAGGCTCCAAATATTCAAGAGGAGTCTACATGGACAGTCACAAAGAGGTTACAGATTCAGCATTGGACAAAAACAGCTATATTCAAGGAGAAAAGGCAAATCATCTTAAACGAATCATATGGGCATAAATCCATACCCTTGTTTTATCACGTATAACAAAGAGCAGTGTTGTTTTGCGGGGGCTGAATAAACGCATCATGGCCTAGGTACAGGACAGAAAATAGATTATTGCATGTAAGGAACGCACAATAGCATCTTAATCACAGGAAATGGCAAAGAGTACCTGAAAAACTGTTTTTAAAAGGGGTTTATTGGCAGCCTGCTCCCGGCCAATGTCATGGCACCACCTACAAGTAATATTTCAGCATCTACTTAATTAGGAGCAGATCCCAATAAACAGAAAACTGTATGTTTGTGCCTTGTCAATCTTTAGCTGCATCTCTAATTTGCAGTGTCTAATTCATCCACTGTTAAAATATGAAAATATTTTAATCCTACAAAGAATATTTCTGAATCAACATCTATTTTTCCTTTTTTTGCAGGACATAATCACTTATCCCTAATGATAAATTGAACTCATTACAATTGTCCAAGGTTATCTTGTATTTAAATTGGACAAATTTTCCTCATCACTCAAGCATCAAATGAGAATCAGAAAGATGTTTAATAGACCAGAATCCCACCATATTATTGAATTGTAATATACAAATCAGCAACAAGCCAGGTAACAGCTGAGCAGATTATCTCAGAACACCTACAGACTGCGGAGCCAAGCAAAGTAGTTTTCCCAGATTTTAGACCTAACCGATGCCCGGCACAAACTGGACTATTTTTGTGTGTAATCTAATCAGCAAAACGCGTTAATCTTCAACACTAGCTAAAGGTGGTTAAATGCAGTATGCACTTTTCACTTTTGTTAAGGCCATATCCCTTTCACCTCCAGCTTCATCTGTTTGGTCTGTGACATTTAACCCCTCCCACCCAGCACTTATAGCAAAGAATAGGAACATCAAAAGAATAGTATGTTCAGCTTGCAAAGAGATGCCCAAATCACTAAAACACATGTTAAAGTAGTAAACTACCAATATCAAACAGTTCACTGCACTGTTAGCCATGGTGTTTCACACACTTTTTTAACCACTACAGGGTAAAGGCACATAAAAAAGAACAAGATCGAAAATTGAAACGAAGTCGGAACAAAGTAAAGTAAAATTTAATCCTGGCTGTGCACTATACACATGCATTCATATAAAAAAAAACTTCACAACAATTCTGGATTTTTTTTAAAAAAAGAATGTGATGACCATAACCAGGCAGAGCCGTTTCAACCATGTCACTCCTGACCAGGCACTGGGCAATATATTGATAACAATATAGCAGTCTAACTAGCCTGACAGTCTAAAGCCACCAACAAATACAGCCAGGGGTCCAGGCATCCACTAAATTTATCAGGCAGAAAAGGCATCCAACACTATAATGCTTAGCATAAAATAAAATAACTCACATGTTTATCAGTACAATGTCCGCAACTGCCAAAGCAAAGAGGGCACTTTGTTTCTCAAATGCAGTGTCATCCTGAAAACAGCAAATATTCAGAGGATCAGGAGTGTCAAAAATTCCCTACAGCATGTGTTCAATAGATTCACAAGCTGAAATTTGTAGCTGGTTCGTTCAGCTTACTAAAAGCATTAGACACCACAGCTTATAGAAGCATACAGTATTCTTCATCCTCAAAATTTCTCAAAATTTACAAACTAATGCTACTCGGCTTCCTGTCTCACAAATGTTGAAAATAATAAGCTGCCACCAAAATTCTCTATATACTTGACATGCTATTGTAAATTAAGACTCACATTGACTGCATGAAGCCACTAATCAATTGTCAAATCCAACGAACATAGGGGATAATCAAATAAAACAGAAAAGGCAACAACCAAAGACTATACAAGCCACTCAATTAGCAGTGCGAAGCTAAAACAATATATATCAACACAAAAGCTCACTACCTCGCCCCTTTCTCTTCCATCAGTTCCCTCCAAATCCATGGCAATTGTGAAAGGCTCAATACCAACACACTTTGCCATCCAAATTCCCTTGGTTGTTTGACTCCTGAAACATAATTATATAGTGTTTCTTCATGTGAAGATCAAAAAAGCAAAATAGATATACAAAAAGGCATAATTCTCCCTTCGAAAATGATAAACTCACAAAACTAAAACTATCTAACCTTCCTCTGATTGCATCCATCTCCCTGAAGTTTGTATGAAATAGATGATTCAAAAGCGTGCTTTTCCCTGTTCACAGAGAACACAAATTAAACCATTATTTGATCTACACATGCAAAATGCATATGCATAACATACAGTTCTAACTGTAACTAGTGTCATTGATGTGACTAAACAAAAGTCAAGAGAGATCTTTAGTGCAATTCCTGCATAATAGATTTCATATAGAAAAACAAAATCCAGTTTACAACAGCCCTTTATTACATTAATATACAGAAAGTTTCAAACTTCAGGTTTGCAAAAATAAAAAGGATGCAACAAAAATGAGCAAAACAATTTGGATCTACTAAAAAAAAACCCAATTGAACAAATAATTAATCAATTAAACAACAGATTTAAGTTCCAGAGAGTTCATTTTCACTAAACTTTGCATAACCAAACATTAAGAATATTCGATCAAACTCAAAAACTCTCAACTTTCAACTTCCAAAAAACTAAAAAAACAACAAGAAGAGCAAAATATTTTGGATCTGCTCATATAAAACCCCATTAAAACTAATCATTATTTAAACATAAAGAACAAATCAAGTTCCAAGAAAATACAATCAAACACCAAAATCTAACCAAACAAATTAAACACAAAAAATGCCCATTTCACATTTAAGCTAAAACAACCACTACAACAAACTAACAAATCAAAAGAGCTTATTCACAGTTATAACTAATAAACCAACAAAAAAACAAAAACCCATTTCACAATTAATCTAAACAACCACAAAAATCAACTAACCAATCAAATGGACTTCAGATCCCACTAAAAAAAAATATTTACCGCTGCTTTGAGGGCCCATGATTGCGACAATAGCATAAGAAAGACCACACTGTGACAGTTTCGTGATCTTCGAGAAGTTATCAAGTCCTTCCACATTAAACACTCCGTTTCCATCAATCAGCTGTGTGCCACAGCTATCTTGATCTCGCTCCATTCTTGCTCTTATTTACTCACCGATCTTCTACTTAAAGGACAAACTTTAAAGGGTTTTAGAGAGGGGGGGTGTGAAGAAGAGATTTAAGGGTTTTAGAGAGAGATAGTGGAAGAAGCAAGAAATTGAGTAGAGAAAAAGCAACAGCTTCTTCTTTGTTTCTGTCTTTTTTTTACTAGTTGCTGAAAGCATTCTTCTCCTAGTCCAAGGAAGGATTGATTGAAAGCAAAACAGCCCTCGTTTTGCGTTATTTTTACTGTCTTTTTTTATTTTCTTTTTGTGGATCTCAATTATGATGTAATGATCATCCAAATAATTCAAGTTTTGCCAAATAATTGATTTTTTATTTCTTACGGTTGGGTGATTTTTTTAGGACGAATTATATATTATTCCTTAGCTTCTCTTTCTATATACTTTTTAAAAATATATATTTATTTGAAAATATATTAAATTAATATTTTTTATTATTTTTTAATAATTTTAAAATGCTAATATAAAAAAAAATTATTTTTTGATATTAATAAATTAAAATGATTTAATAACATAAAAAAATAATTTAAAATAAATAATAAATAATTTTTTGAAAAAGCATAACGTGAACACAAAGATAAGAATGCTGAAAACCTCAATCTTCAAACTTCGGCTTTACATATAAATAGATTGATTTATCTGTGAATAAAATATAATTGTTAAAGGAAGAAAAGAAGTGATAGAAACTCATGAAAATGAACAAGCACAAACAAATATTCTTCTTTTTTTTAACAAGAAATAAATTTTATTATTATTATTAATATAAGTGTTTGAGTTAACTTATGAGAATTTTAATATTAAAAAAAGTAATAGTAATTTATTCAAAAAAATGTGCCCCAACAATCTCAATAAAAAAAAACTTTTCCATGCAATTAGCATTTAGCATATTGAATTGTCATTTAGCTGACAGTACATGGCCGCAATATGCTCTAGTTCGGAGCGAAATTTTCTTTTCAATTTAAAAAATATTTAAATAGCAGGGGGCTTTTTAATTTTGTTTTTAAAGTTACTTTAAGGGGTTAAATTCAAAAAAAAAATAACTCGTACTCTTTGTTTAGTTTAAATTTTAAATTAGAATTGTATTGGTGTGATATCATCTATTTAATAAGTTAAAAATAAAATAAGAACAAAATTAAATGATAAAAAAATTAATGAACATAAAAAACCAAAATCAGGATCCCAAGTTAAAGACAACATATAATACAATTAAAAATAGTTTAGCTTTTAAAAAAATATTGAAGATAATATTTTTTTATATTAAAATGAAAATATATTTTATTGATTTAGATCAACTACGATTTAGATCAACTAGAATTTAACTAAGCAAATTTGTGATCTAGAACTTCAAATATTTTAATAATATTTTTTAATTTTTAATTATATGATAAAAAATAAAGATAAAATTAAAATTAATTTAATATTAAATGATAAAATAAAAAAAATAATTTTTTTCTTATAAAAAACTTAATATTAAAATATTTAAAATAAAAAAACTAAACGAGACATGCATGACTAAATACCTCAAAACTCTAAGGCTTAAAAAAAACCAAACACATAGGCTTAGCTCAAGCCCACCCGTCTAGGATATATGCACGTATATATCCTGATAGCCACGTTAAAAATCACAAAATTTATATCTCCTGTAATGGTTTTTATATAAATTTAAGTAAGAGATTTTTTTAAATCTCATTTTTACTTATATACATATATACATATATTTAAATTCTATTCATTATTCTATATTTATATTTATATTTATATAAAATTAAATATACCTTGTGTTTGTTAGAGGATCCTATCATTTCTATACTTGCCCCTTTATTTATATCGAAAATATTTTTATAATTTTATATTTTATTTTAAAATCAAGTATATAAGCTAGAAGAGAGAACCATTGAAAAAAAATAAAAGAAAAAAAAAGCATGTAGATGGAGAATCCGAATTTGACCACCGTTATGAGGTCATAAAATTATGGCTGAGTTTTTTAGGTTAAAAATTTATTTTTATCTAGAAAACACCTAATAAATTCTATAAAAACCACTTTAAACTATTAATTAACCTTAAAATACTCCAAAATCATCCTAAAAATCAAAATCTACTGAATAAAAAAAATCAAAATAGAACTCGATCTTTTTTTCATGAATGTTTAAAGAGAAAACTCATCACCATTAATTTTATTCTTATCGAATGAAATCTTTTGACATCAAGTTTAACTATTTTAATTGTTAAAATCGTGGCAACCAATTATTTTTTTCATTTTTTTTGCAGCTTTTTCTCTTCTGTCATTAACTGAAAAATAAAAAAATAAAAAAATATTGTGATTTTGATAATTTTTTTGTGTTTTACAATTCAGTTTTATTTCTTTTAATTTGATAAATTTATTATAATTGCAATACTAACTCCATGTAATTAGGCTATAAAAAGATGAAATTAAAAGGAAAAGAAATCGAAAATAATAAAAAAAGTCACAAGCTTTACTGTTAAGCTGCCCAAATCTTTTAAATGTATTAGATAATTAAATTGACGTTAAACCAAAATATAATTATTATTATTTTTCTTTGAAAGGACGTTTTTTCCTTTTCTAATCATAAAAGAAGTATTTCCTCTCGTTAAGAAATGCATTTTTCTTTAAAAAATAAATTTATACAGCTGCAGTTTTTATTTTTGTAAAAGTACTTGTTAGTGGCGGACAGAAACCAATGGAAAACGTCCTGTCATGTTTTAAATGTTGCCGCATTCATTTTTGACGAAAATTTATTATGAACTTTCAAGAATTTTTGGTTCTTGGTTAACCCACGGGGGGCAAAAACCCAGAAACACAAATTTAATTTTAATATATTTATGAAGTGTTGAGGTAAAAAAGAAGAATCTTTTCGTTAAGAAATTGTTGTAGAATTTAATTTTAATTAACACGTTTAGGGATGCTCTTCTTCGTTAAAAAACTAAATCAGTGATGCCATCCCTGTAGAATTTTCTGTTGTAGGTGGCCAGCGGGACAGCTGAGGAGCCATGAGGAACTTTCACTTCAAACTCGCAGTTTCCTACCAGACACAGGATTGTCGTGGCCTAGGATTTCCATAAGCCCACCAGTTTGATCAATGCACTATTTAATTTGGCTAAATTTGAATGTTAAAACTATAGTCTAGAAAAAATTATTAGATTTATATTGTACCCTTGAATATGCAAGCAGTTTCCTGCTGCATGAATACGTCAACCATCCACAGCCTAGCATCAAGAACGAAGACAGCAAAAGAAAGCATGACGGATCACCAAGCATCCATGAAATTGGACACCATACCCTGACGTATCCATTGAAATACAACTATGAATCCATGGCTGTTACCACCCACGAATCGCCTCATTCCTGTGGCAGCCGCTGCCAAAACTATACCAACTGTCCCTCCTACAGCACCCGCCGGCCCCACAGCGACCCCTGTTGCCGTCCCTGTATTTTCCGCAATTCTCCAGTGAAAAGATGACCTCCCTTTTATCAACTCCTGAGCCTCCTGAAGAAAACATTGAAGGCAAATGATAGCCAAAATGCTCTGCTATGAACTGCTCCCGTAATGCTTTTGCACTGCAATGGTGTTAGCAGTGTAGCATCTAAAGAGACCTACCTGCCTCATCTTCTGATTTTATGCAAAATTCATTTAGAAAAAAAAGAGATTGAGATCTGTATGCAGGAAATATGTAATACCAGCACTGTATACATACTTTATTTAAATATTATCAACCAACTATTACCACTTCCCATGCTCTCGAGGCAAGAGGGTCCATGCTAGCTCTTGTGCTTCTATCTACGGAAGATGGAACAGCAGCAGCAGCAGCAGCAGTTCCATCCATGAGCGAGGAGAATAGCACTTCCTCAATATTGTCTTCCTTGTCTAGGCGTAAGACTGCAATGGCATGATTTCAAGATATTCAGATGTCATTCAAGTATAGAGAGGCAGGGAGGCAGCTATTTTTTCAATAGCCTATCTAGATACAGAATTTCATGCATATAACTGATACAATTTCTTCAAAATAGGGAATCTACGAGCCTGGTGAGAGCATAACTGAGTTGTTTCTGCATATGAACAATTTATCAAGATTTTGTCATCTCTGTGTATATTGTAACAATATAAAATACCTTCTTGAGGCAAGAAATAAACACATGAACCCAGCTGCTATCATGCTAGTCCTAGCCCTCTTGGCATTTTCCTCGACCCAGGATCTTCAACATCCTTCATCTGGTTATAATGGGGAGCTATTTCTACGAGCCAGTCTGGCTTTAGTTCCTTTACTTGCCTCATGTACTCCTTGGAAGTAAGAACCAACTCGTGGTATATAACCCATGTTGGAAGCACCCACAACAACCTTGAGCTGGGGTGAAAGTGAACCGTCTGTGGGATGTTTCACAGTTCTGTAGGATCCATTCTTCTGTAGCCTAGCTGAATGGGGAAAAACCAGATGCTATGGACTTCTTTATCGCATCTAAACCATTGGGGTTGGACGATAGCTCAATTTCAACCATCTCCGAAAGGCCCTCCAACTGGTTTCGTACATCTCTTGCTCGCTTCATACTCACTATATTTGGTCAGATTGATTCATTATTTAGCTCAATCAGGCAGCTGTGATTGCCATTTTATTTTTACAAATAGCAGATTGCACTGTTGCATCCAATAAGGAGAAATTACCATTACACAGGATATAGTTTTAGATTTTGCCATACCTGAACCCATCAATCAAAAGGTGAATCGCATTGCC
>Ga0307515_10003322_pt1 | contig 33997 bp, 34 predicted proteins | sample 17_EM_MG_FD_194513 | JGI IMG/M metagenome (GOLD analysis project Ga0307515, IMG submission 194513) | Populus trichocarpa ectomycorrhiza microbial communities from riparian zone in the Pacific Northwest, United States - 17_EM | ecosystem: Host-associated > Plants > Roots > Unclassified | place...
ACAGAACCTCTCAGAGACGGAGAAGACTGCTGAGAGGTTCTGTCGGGACAAGTCTGGGCTCGACGGCAAGGGGCGCTACTACCGATTTAACGTTCTACGAGGGTTGGAAGACATTGGCTTAGAAGACTCGAAGGAGGTGAATGCAATCATCGCGGCTACAGACCGATACATTGAATCTCAGGCTGTATTTAAGCAGATGAAGGCGTGTGGGAAGAGCCTTGGTGATAAACAGTGTAAGTCTACTAAATCCAGCATTATATATTTCACCAAATATGCTAACGAAATAGCCACTCAAACTCCAGACAACAATCCCGAACAAACTCGATTGCGCCTTGACGGTATCCCCGAGCACGCCATGCTCTCTTGGGCCGTTCAAAACGGGCGTGTTGCTGCAGTCAAAGAACTCCTCTCGCAAGATGCCATCAACTTTGACGTAAATGCTAGAGGCGAATATCGTATGGCGCCACTAATATTCGCCGCCCAGGAAGGCTTCACGAGCATCGTCGAAATGTTACTCCGTCACGGCGCCAATCCAAACATTCAGGATAAGCGCTACAGGACCGCGCTTTCACATGCGGCTCAAGAAGGCCACTGCGATGTGTTAGAACTCCTGCTGTCTCACGGTGCAGATCCAAACGTTATAGATGATGAGTGTTCCACCGCACTGATATGGGGAGCTTGCCGCGGGAAAGAGGATATCGTCAGGCGCCTTCTTGCCGTTGAAGGTATCGACAAAAATCCGGTGGATAATGAAGGGATGAGTCCATTAACATGGGCGATTGAAAGGCGGTATAGGAAGATTGCAGAGATGCTTGCTGACAGTCTGCCGTTCTCGAAAGCGAGACTGGTGGAAGAGGTGTTAAGGTGGAGGGTGTTAAGAGTCAAGTCTGCAGGCCCTTGAGGCCGAGGCCTTAGTCACGTGTATGACTCTTTTCGCGTCGCCCTTGGTATCTAGTAGTCCCTATCGCCAGTAGTGGCAAGCGAATTGGCCAGGCTGATCGGTGTCTAAAGGTGAACTCTCTCTCGAAGGGATGCATAAACTCAGCGTGGTCAGAAGCTGACCACGTTGAACCTTCTGACCATGCCGAGTTTTTCCGTGACCACGCCGAGCTGCGACCCCATTCTAGTCACCATAAAAGGTCTATTGCGGCCGTAAGCCTATCTAGAGGCTCTATACCGTATATGGCTTGGTGTTAAAGCCCCTGGTTAGTGCGGTTACTCGGCGGCAGTGGTGCTGGCACCTTATTAACGTCTTTGACGCTTGAGTATTATGGTGAACAGCTGGACCTCGAGGCCTTCTTGCAGGAAATGCCCGACTACCTCATCGCTGAGATGGACCGCTACGCTGTGCGCGTCGCACTGTATTACTACGCCAAGCTCGGCATCGCGTGACCGGGCCCAAGCGTCACGACCACGATGTCGACGTTGAGGCATATGCGAGAGGCAAGCGGAGGCGAGTGTGATTTTGAGGAGCCGAATCTCGCCAACTTCTTCCGCCTGGGCTTCGACGATGCTGCAAACTGGAAGCTGGATCGCCAGTACCTGGAATCGTTCCCGTTCCTAATCAATGAGGAGGTAGCGCGCATCCTGACCACGAGGGCGTGCGCGCGCTCAGCTGGATCTTCGCAGGGATACCGTATAGATTCAACAACAGCAGCAGCAACAGCGTAGTTAGGTCAGCTGCGGACGTATGGGTGGTGTGCAGCACCGCGAGGGGGAGTGCGTTTGGTTCTGGCAACAGCGCGTGTATTCCTTTTCCGGGTGACTCTTTAGACGGTTTATAGGGGCTTCAGGGGCCCGATGAGGAGCGCTCGACTCAGTCTTCCCAAGTATAGTTGCAACGAGCAGGCCTGTATAAAGAGTAAGCCACAGCGCTCGCATCACTGTAGTCACTCTTCACTATACTAGAAATTTTTATCCTGGGCTAAAGAAGTACCCCCGCTCCCGCCCCCGCCAGCACCGCCCCCGCCCTCCTCCTTGCCCGCAAAATAGGCCGGGAGCGGCATTTGCGTCGCGCCGGTTGGAGGGGCGGCGGCGTGCTGCGTCAAGGGGCTTCTTCGGCATCTGGTCTTCAGCGTCGAGGCAGCGGCGACGGGCCGGCGCGTTTGCGGTCTGGATGTCGGGCTGCGGTGGCTGGGGTTATGGCGCGCACTGCTGCCGAGCGCCTGGCCTGGGGGGGGACGGCGTCGTTGGGGGGTTTAAATTGGTTTGAGCGGATGGGTGGTGCGGGAGGAGAATAGACGAAGAGACATCGAGATTCATTCCTATATATACTTTTAATACAAATCCCATCCGTCATGCGAAAAAAAAGATCCCCACCTTTATATACCATTACAAAAACCCCTACCTCCCTACAACTTCGCCGCCGCTCCCCCAACCAACTCCGCCCCAGCACCCGCAATACATAGTTTCCCCGTCTCGACCACCTTCGTCTGGAACACGACCTTATTCCCCTCCCTCCACATCTCGGTCCGCAGCGTCTGGCCCGGCAAAACCGTGCCCGCAAACCGGACCTTCACGTTCTTAAAGACACCATACGTCTGGACGACATGCCTGCCCGCATAGCCGAAGAAGCACAGCCCATGCAGGATGGGGACCTTGAAGCCGCCGACCTTGCTGAACTCCGGGTCAATGTGCAGCGGGTTGCGGTCGCCGGACAGGCGGTACAGGGCGGCCTGCTCCTCGGTCGTTTTCTCCTCGACAACGGCGTCCGGGGTGCGCTGCGGCGGCTTGTGCACCTTGGTCGCCGCACCCCTGTCCGTGCCCTTGGTGGGGCCACTGAAGCCGCCCGAGCCGCGGATAAACACGGTCAACTCATTGTAGAACAGATCTTCGCCCGTCCGCGCGTCCTTGGTCGTTGTGCCCGTCACCACAATACCCGCGTTGCCCTTGTCGATTACTTCGACTAGCTTCGGGTACGACACTAGCGTCGCTTCCGTTGGGATCGGGAATTTGCGGATCTCAAGGTATTGCTCGCCGTGCAGCAGCATCATGGGCGAGAAGTTTGGCACAATATCACCTAGTGAGAAGGGCGCGACGGCGTTGAAGGGCGGGATGACGCCGAAGGTCGGGAGGACCTGGAAGTTGTCTGAGTTCTCATATACAAGGGGGAGGTCTGTCCGTTTGGCGCCGACGCCGAGATCTGGATATCATGTAAGTTACCGTACCTTCAAAATAACTTTGTATAGAGCAAAGGAGGAGGCTTAGGGGTTAGGCTTACTGTAGAGAATGACATCCCGCTCATCGTATTTGAACTCAGTCCCTTGCGCCTGGGCCTTCTTCGCCTTCTCGATGTTCTCTAAGATCTCCTTATCGACCTTCCCGCTCTTCTTCTTTCCCCCAACCGTGTTGCCCATATTAGCCATAATCGACTTGAGACCATCCTGGTTGCTCTCCGGGTGATCCGCGCGGCCATCATTGAAGTCGTTGATCTTATCCCACACCTTGAGCACTGCTTCCGGCGTAAGGGGCTGATCTATGGGGAAGCCGTGGCCGCCTGTGCGCTGCCACCTCGTCTGGGCAACCCAGCCGCTGCCAACTTCATAGAGGCGACCGGTAGGCGGCTCAGGCGTCTTGTCCGAGCAAAGCAGGACGACGAGAGGCGCCACGTAGTCTGGCTTAAATGCCTGCACCATCTCCTCCGGCATGATTGTACGTGTGAGCTGGGTGCCAGCATTGGGGGCAATGGTATTGACCCAGATGTTGTGCTTGGCACCTTCACGTGCTAGCGCGCGTGAGAACCCAAGAATACCGCATTTAGCTGCTGCATAGTTAGCCTGGCCGAAGTTGCCGTAGATACCACTAGTGCTAGTGGTATTGATGATGCGGCCATATTTCTGCTTGAGCATGTACGGCCAGGCAGCCTTGGTGCATTTATAGGTTCCCCGCAAATGCACTCCCATAACGGTGTCGAACATCCCGTCGTCCATGTTAGTGAACGCCTTATCCCTGAGGATGCCGGCATTGTTGATCAGTACATCGATGCGGCCATAGGCGTCAATGGCTGACTTGACAACAGCATCACCGTCTGTCACGTTGGCCTTGTTTGGGGTGGCTTCACCTCCCATCTTTTGGATTTCCTGGACCACTGTATCAGGATTTACAAGATCATTTACAACGACCTTGGCGCCGAGTTTAGCAAAAAGCAGAGCGTAAGAGCGGCCGAGACTGCAAGAATTAGCTGGTAACTTACTTAAGCTTCTAATATTGGCTTACCCCGCTCCAGCACCCGTAATGAGGACAACTTTTCCCTTGAAGTCCAATGGCTCGCCAGGCTTATTCGGAGGCAGCTGTTGCGCCGCCTCAAGTAACTCCATGAAGTTGGCAGGGCCAGTCGGGTACTCAGGCTGAGAGAAGTCGTTGACTTCATTCCACTTGCTGAGAATAGATCCGGGCCTTAATGAACCGTCGGCCTTGTACAACGCTCCCTTCGAGCGTTCCCACCGCAGTTTAGCAATGTGACCACCACCAACCTCATATAATGATCCAGTCTCGGTGTTCGATTTGTGAGTGAGAACAGCCACGAGAGGAACAACCCATTCTGGCTTCAGGATCTCCAGGACATCTGGAGGCATGACGGTCTGCGTCATTCGGCTTGCGGCGATGGGGGCAATGGTGTTGCAGAGAATGTTGTATTTCAACCCTTCCTTTGCGAGGGTCTCTGTGAAGCCAACAAGGGCCAATTTCGCAGCTTTAACATATTAGTGCCAAGTTCCCCTGTAACACAATGGATTTGAACATACCCGAGTAATTGCACTGTCCAAAGTTGCCAAAGAGACCAGCGGCAGACGCAGTGCTAATGACACGGCCATATTTCTGTTTCCTGAAATACGGCCACGCAGCTCTTGAACACTATTTTCCAAGTAAGCAAATTATCCTAACTACACGCAATCATTGTAACGCACTTTGTATGCGCCCCGGACGTGAACAGCCATGATCAAATCCCAATCCTGGTCCTTCATATTCTTGAAGCTGATATCCCGTAGGATACCAGCGTTATTGATGAGGATATCCACGCGACCGAAGTTCTTGATAGCTGTTTCGATGATGGCCTCGCCATTCTCGACGCTATTGTAGTTGCCAACGGCCTTGCCGCCCTTGGCTCTGATCTCTTCGACAACGACATCGGCTGCCTGCAGACAAGCAATGGATTAGCAGAGTTTGCGACATGGAAGGTGTGGAGGAAAGGATAAAGCAAGGCTTGATGGCAATCGTTGGAGCTTAAGACGGCACCGGATCCCACTGGAGCAAAATCTCACCTTGGTCGACTTGCCCTCGCCCTTGAAGCTGCCACCTAGGTCGTTCACGACAACATTCGCGCCTCTTGAGCCATAGAACAGAGCGTATTGCTTGCCCAAGCCACCACCAGCGCCTGTCACAACGACCGTCTGGCCGTCGAAACGCAGCTCTTGCGGGGACGTCATAGTAGTCGTCTCACTTAATAACGCAAACAAAGAGAGGATGCAATGGGCAAGAAAATAAATGCAGCGATGGCAATGGAGATGGGGGAGGGGAAAAAAGGAGGGGGGGAATTAAATGGAGACAACGAGAGGTGTACGGTTGAATCGATTTATTAGAGTGCTGGTTGCATGACCGAGCTTCAGGTCGTCATCGTGCCGAGGTCTGCTGTGGGAGGCGCTAAGCACGTGACGCCTCTTTCACATGCCAGAGTCTGAGGCAGGCGATGAATGGGGATGTACATACCTGATTCATCTTGTGATCATCGGCCTATAAAAACACTCGCCGCATGATGAAAGAGCCACCATAGTGGTCTATAATCACACCTATCATGCCCCAGATCATTGACGACAAGTCCGAACACTGCATCCCCTTCATCCTTGAGCGGCTAGAAGCCCATCGGAAGAAGTATGCTAACAGGAGCGAGCCGCCGCCACCCTTCTTCTTAGGTTTAAATGGCGTCCAAGGAGCTGGCAAGACCACTTTGGTACGTTAATGCCATATTTATCTATGTCGTGTGCATGCTTTGTACTGCTAGCATTCATTCAATCTGCCCTCTCCAAAACTCAGGGTTACTCAAACTCGAATTTAAACTTTCATTGCCGCCCCTCTTGCGTTCGTGGTTAAACATTTGATGTTGCGTTGTCAAACCATATTTCCGCTTTCGTCGTTCCGCCAACGCAAGGGTCTAGAACCCTTTTTTAAAAAAAAGGCTCACGAAATCAACATCCCTGGAATTGTCCATTGACAACAACATAATCCTCAATCTCTGTTTACCATTTCTTTCATGTACCACAATCAAACTACGTCTTAAAATGCAGCCCCTTAATGCCTTCACCAGGTCTCAACTCTTTGCAATACCCTCCAATCCCCTCCATACTCCCTTCCCACCGTTGTCCTGAGCATCGATGATCTCTATCTCCCACACTCCGCCCAAGTCGCCCTCGCCAAATCCCATCCCCTGAATCCCCTAGTTCAGCATCGCGGCCAACCCTCAACCCACGACCTTGCCCTTGGTGCTGCTGTCTTTTCAGCCCTGCAGTCTCGCCAACAGACGAAAATCCCCGTCTACGATAAATCGCAGTTCAATGGCCAGGGAGATCGTACCGATGAGGCCTCTTGGGAGACTGTAAATAAGCCAGGCGAGAAGCCGATTGAGGTCGTGGTGTTCGAGGGTTGGAGTGTGGGATTTCGTGCGCTCAATAACGACGAGTTGGAGTGGAAATGGGCTGAGGCAAGGGAGTGGGAGAACGACGGAGCGGCTGAAACGCAATTGGCGAAGCACCGATTGCAGGACCTGATGTTTGTTAATGAGGCCTTAAGAGGTTACGATGTGTTGACCGAGTAATTCCGCCCTTTCGTTAGTTGGACAATGTTCTGCATTGCCGTTCAGGGAAGCAGAATGGGCTTTAGCATGCTGACTTTTGTGCCCAGCTCATTGGATGCGTTCGTCCATATGTAAGTTTCTCCTAGAATCCCCTTGTTGTCGTAAATGAGCAGATCAGTTGACAATGGTGGTAGCGACGCCGAAGATACGAAGTTTGTCTACGACTGGCGCCTCCAACAAGAAGCAGCTCTACGTGCTTCAAAAGGTGTTGGTATGACTGACGAACAAGTCATCAACTTCGTAAATGGATGTAAGTATCATCAAGCTCGCAGGAGCCAGGCGATGGCAGAGTTCAGCCCCCGTGCGGCCCACAATCCATCCCGATGTCTAACCTGGTCTCGATCTCCGCTGGCGGAACTTCAGACTTGCTCGCAGCTTGGCTGACCTTGGTCTAAACAGACTATCCTGCTTACGAACTCTACACGCCAATACTGCGTAAGGGGATATTCGAGTCAGGGGACAAGGGGAGGCAGTTAAGGCTGGTTGTCGGCCAAGATCGCAGGGTCAAGTCCATCGAGAGCATATAAACGACGATAGTTGCGATCGGGTATAGTTTTCGTCTAAGAAGGTCGGGTGACAAACGAGCAACTTGTTGAGAGGGGATTCATGCAAGGTGCTGTTCTGTTCGACTGTAAATCTCGGCAGCACAGGCGTTCCCCGCAACGTCCCGTGCGCTATGAATCGGTTCCAGTGAAGGCGATCGCATGAATCGCGAGTCCGCATGTTAAGATAAACGCTCAACAGTCACATTATATAGACGGCGGATATGCCCATATGCCCCTTTTAACATGTTGTTAATGCCTACTCTTATCACATTAGCTGATTGTAGATAACTCCCTAGGTCACTCCACATATAGCGCACTTAATCTGAGTAAGCTAGAGCCGTTATAACGTCCACTACCGTGTCGATTAAATCTTCTTGAATCCCACTGCAAAATGAGCCAATAGTCCCACTTCAATCACACCACTTTGTGATAGCCCTATGCCAACAGCAATTGTATCTAGCCAATACGACGCTAAAGCCATGTTCTGATATCGTTCTTACTCCCCTGACCGCCCTGGACTATAATAAAGGATGCAAAGTGATGAGTGATGATGCACGCTCAGTTCACAGCTATTACTACGCGAGACTCTAGAACCTGATCGGTGAGCCTACCGAGGTTACCGTCCCACGTTAAACAGGGCGTTTAGCAAACCGGCTTTCTTCGCGCCTTCCGCGCATTGGTGGACACTAAAAACAGCGCAACATGAGGGTTTGATCTAGGAACTGCGACTGCGGATCTTCAGATGAGAACGCGGGGCGGAAGTATGTACAAGGTTCTGCTCGGGAACGTATTCGTATCCATAACGTCACCCTACAGAGAGGCGAGGGAAGTGATGCTGAACGATGAACTGTATCAATTTGTCTAAGGCATGCGCTTTAGAGACGCTAAAGGAGAGGATTCTGAACTAACTTATGCCTGACATCCACAGAGTGAGCAGACTGGTGGACGCATCATGACTCTTAAACGAAGGCTCTAATGCAAGTAAATGACAAACTAAGCCCCACACGCCAGTGTACAGGCCACTTGAGGCTTGCCCTGAGCCAGGTTTTGCAACAGAGGAGTACCTCAGATGTCATGTTTTGGGAGTAGCTAACATATCATGACAATATGCAGTAGAGTGGCGTCGTCTCAAATGATCGAAACGAGTAAAGCCATTGCCGCATGAGGAATAGCGGCAAGAGTTGACAATGCAAGATCAGGCAAAGGCAAAATCGGCGGAATCTTGAGGTGAGCTCAATTTTGAGGCCCCATCCCGTTGCCGGTGGAGTGCGCAGCCATGCAGGCGTGAGGCGGATAGCTACATAATGCGGGTGCTATGATGTCTCCCGTAGGCGTAAACTGACAAGCAGGAGGAGGATGCGCAACGGCACAGCCTGTTCAGCTGCGCGAAATCGGCGGTAGATCAAGTCCCAAAGCAGAGGGCGGTGCGGGAAGATGCTTTGGGAATTGTGACTGCCAGACCACCACGTGGTGGAGCCAAGATCTCTGCATAGCAGCCAAGGGTTAAGGTCCCGCGGCCGGCTGAGCTCGGCAGGTTCAGGTGGATTCAATGCCAGGACGAGCCAGCGCTGGCTAGCAGCAAGACGGAGCTCGCTGACCCGGCGAGCATGGAAAGACGCCTGTCTGGATTCGCTGGGGGCGGCGGACGCGCAGAGGACAGGTCACATTTTCAGGGTAATTCTCTCCGCTTGGCGGTCTGGTAAGGCGGATAGCGGGTGTTGTGTGGGCGACCTGGCGATGTGCAGCGAGGGCAGTTATCCAATTTGTTTCGTGTGGGTAAGCGAGCCCAATCAACCAGAAGTGGCACCAGCAGGCTTTCTGGTGGGTGGTGATGCCCTCCTTCTCGCCCGCTGCGGCAATAATCTGGGGGGAGCATACCACCCCGGCATCAGTCCAGCAGTCTCATGGGCTTCTGGAGGACTCTATATTCCAAGGCCATGTCGCTGGGAACTAGTTTACCGGAAAGCCTTATCGGCGCCATCCGGGCACGGCGTTTTGTGTTCCAACTGGGCTGGTCAAGCTCCCGCTAAGTTAGTTTCGGAGTTTATGAGATGACGGTAGCTCATTGTTAGGTTGACCACCAATTTTCTTGGTCAACTGACAAACCAATGAACTATGCCCACTCAAGCTACGAGAAGGCTTGCCACTGGCCTCCTCAGCTTCAATTAACTGCTCCAATCGCGGTTACGCAGAAATTCCCGATAACGGAAGCCGCGCCTGCTGCTTTAACTTCTCTTTCTCCTTTCAAGGGAACGGCCTAATTCTACCGGTTGTCGCTGTTGTGGACCGTCCCCCATGCCGCTAGTCCCTCGGCCATTGCGTCAGTCGCGATGCTGGAGAGCAGCGAATGGGTATTGGGAAAAGTTGGGACCCTCCGACGCCCGAGAGGCCACAGGCTACCTCTCTACGGGCAGCAGAATCCTTCATGTTTCGGTCGGGTGCAACCAACTCTGCATTCGGGAGCCTGTTCCAGAACCCCAAGGAGTGTTGACAGCTGTCTCCTACTGACCCTTCGCAGCCAGCGTTTAGGCCGGGTTCCCGTGGCTGGCAGGCCAGCTCATTCACCGTATTTCCAGGCTTACTAGACGTATCCAGTCAAGGGGCGTGATTGCCAACCAAGGCTATATCCGGCTCGTTGTCTATAGGGCGACTCCCTGGCTCTGTTTGTCAGGTGAGCCGTGATCTTCATGGGAGGGCGACGTTTTCCTCCTTGTGTGGCCTTTTGCCGATGCTTTAACTAGTTTGCCGCAGGCATTGCGGCAGGTTTCAGAGTCTGAGCCCGAGTCTTATGCAACGTAGTCATCACGATACCAGACCCTGCTCCATCGTCTCAAGTTCTTCAGCCCTCTTGTAAACGCCAAGCGTCTGTGACTCTCGTCCTTAACGTTAAGACATGCGACACTGCACATTGTGGATATCTCCTTTCGGTATTCTTGACGAGTTAGAATTTCTCATTAAACCAATCTGCTGGAGGAATGCCCTTGCTGACGCACTATAACATAGCCGCATCCTTGTTGACATAGCGTCATCTGTCAAAAGAGACATTGCAGAGGGGTCTGAATGCAACGCAGCGATCCGCCCTAGGATACTTACGAAGATTTTGCTTCATCGCATAGAAATATCTTTCTTGAACGACGCATATATCTAAAGCAGGATGGCAGAAGTCGACGAGGCCGCATACAGAGAAACAGTAAACATCCACGATAGAGACTTTCAGATACATTCTGTAACCCATAGAATATATTGTGTTCCAGTAGATGAGGTACGTTTGACGGTTTGCAGCAGGCTTCTTAGCCTAGGAGTAATTTTCCATGTTATTATGGTTGTTGGGGGATGTCCTTATGAGAGCTCCGCCAGCTGTGTTTCCAAGGCTAACATTTCTGAAGGAGGAAGAAGATAGACTTGAGGCGCAACACGATGTCATACAGAGACTTTTCGCGGAAAGGTCACGAGACGCACTGTTCTTCCCACCCATCGACTATCCGATGAGGATCCTAGATTGTGGTTATGGAAGAGGACAATGGGCAGTAGCCATGGCGGAAACCTACACTGATAGCAGAGTAAGCAATGATCCTTTCCAATCCCGACATGGCCGAAGGTGATTTTCCTAGTGAATCTCGACAACGCCATGAGATCCAGCACCTTTAACAGCAGATGATTCTTGTTGTCCTAATCTCCGTAATCGGTCATGAGATACCTAACCCGGCGTTGCTGATAATTCCACCCGGATAGGTAACGGCAATCGATATCTACCCAGCAACCCTACCTGATCAACCAGATAATCTTGAATGTGAGGTGTGGAACTTAAACGACCCCTTAACCCCGACAGATCAAGCGAATACCTATGACCTAATTCATTCCCGGTTTGTCGCTCCCGGAATCAAGAGAACCAGATGGCTAGACTATGTGAAGGACCTAAGAAGACTTCTAAAGCGAAACGGCTGGGTACAGATGGTGGAATATTATTATAATTTCCAATCTGATAGCGGGCTCCTCACCGATGACCACGCCATACGGAAATGGTACGCTTACTATCGGCGTGCCATGGAGGCAGAGAGAGATCCGAGAGTAGGATCCCGCCTGCAAGATTTGATGAGAAATTCAGGGCTTGTTGATGTCCAAGGTCTGCAATATAGCCTTCCTATTGGGCCGTGGTCGACTGGTATGGCAATCTCCGTTAGTTTATTGTCATTCTGTATAATCTTCTCTTACCCTCTACTTCTTATTTTCCTATGCCATTTTGGATATACTCCAATTCCACCTGGAAGCCTTGGTTTAGGGATTTTGTTCTCTTTTCGAACAACGAAGGCTTCCTTTCCTTAAGGTAAAGCCCTAGACCATGTCAATGTCATTCTCACGATGGTGATGGAATTTTGCTGCTTGGACTCCTGAGGCAACATAAGCACTTGAGGAATCTACGAATCATCACTGACGAATCCTTGAAAAACGCCATCAGATCCAACCCTGCAAAGCATTGGCCAGGATAATTTGGAGAATGTAGCGGAGCTGCTCGATTCTCATGCAATCTGGCCATTCACACATCGTCTGGGCTGGACAAAGGAGCAAGTGGAGGCGTTCACACAGCAGGCGCGTGATGAAGTCGCGGATATGAGATACCGGCTATACATGCCAGTGTGAGTTCCACCCATCCCTCAAGAAGTACGGATAACTAACAGCAGAAATAAGGTATGTTGCTTGGGGGAGGAAACGTTGAGTGTTGCGTTGGGATGAACGTGGCTTGCAGCATGGGTAGCCGTTTGCCTTGATTCAGCTGAGCGGAGTAATGCTACACATGTCGTCGACGACATATAGTGGTTATAGTAGTTGGCAAGGACTCAAGTGTGTAATCTCCAAGCCTCATGTATGCTCTCCTTTCGCAGTTTTCAGGTCCAAATAATCCGATTCCGCCCCTGTGGTCACCAGCACCTATCCGTAATCTTTCAGTAGAGTATATGAAACAATAAAGAACCATGACGTACAATGCAAAGACAACAGCTGAGGATCCCTGTAATAGTGCATAAAGCAGATACAGAACGATATGATTGACCTTGGTGGTAAGGCCGACAAGATGGTGTTGGCAGATGACGGCAAAACGAGGCCGTCTTGACTAACAACGAGCAATGAAGAACAAAGAAGATAGTAGAGCCTAGGGTGGCTTCGGGCCCGTCGATGACAGATTGCGAGGTGTGAGGTGAACAGCACAAGACGGTCGTTGCCACGTCTTGCCGGGAATGTCTGGCTAATCTCGTCGTAGGATCCGGGAAAAGCAACGACGAGAGCGCTAAAGGGGGTGAGTACGGTGTTGAGACAAGGAGTGTTAGATCCAGAAGTAGCAAATAGTGCAGCGGGTTTGTGATGGTGGTGGAAGAGGTCGGTCGAGATGTTGAAGTTGGTGGTTGAGGCGAGGGAGCGATGGAAGTTGAGGAAAGGATGAGAGTCAAAGACGCTGATTGGTATGGTTCCGGCGTGGCGGGTCAGGCATCCTTGGGCAGCGGTAATCACATAGCAGTCATGGTGAGAATAGGGGAGGGGAAAGCAATTGCATAGAATACACAGGCGTGGAGGACGTGGGAAAGGAAGTAAGCTGGCGGGAGGATTGAATTGGAATGATATTGTCAGGCGAAATAAGGTAACTACGTCAACAGGAAGGAAGCAGCCACGCAACAACGCATCGGACATAAAAGAAATACGGCACTTGGCTCACCCCCAACGCCCAGAGCGTGATTGGGAAAGGCTGCTCCGCTGATGTGCCCGCCATGCTTTCCGACGGCGTGGTAACGAAGGTCCAGCATCGCGACGTGGAAGCGGGAGTCTGTGGAAAAACCAGCCACTTTCGGACCCGCAGGCATGACTCGGGGATACTTCCATGGAGTCGCAGGCCCAATCCCATTCCATTCCCATTCACCGACTACCACGTACAGGAAACATGCTGCTCCCATTCGCACTGTAGCCGCGCAAATCACCTCGCCCTGCCTTTTGCCTCGCCATCCTGCCCATGATTTTTGCCACAGAGCTGGCTCACGGTCCGTCCGAGGGAATATTGGGGCGCATGAAGAATCACTCGGAATGGGAGAATGGGCCGCCAACTCGGACAAGCCGGTAGCCTCAACAGAGGCCCCCCGCAAGAGCCCAGCCTGGTCTCAGTGGTCTGGGCTTCTCGCGAGGAAGTGACCGTCTTAGACCCGCATAGGATTGCACGCACGTGAGCTGGAAGGAGGTCCGTTCGGAACATTATTTGATGCCTTGTGAGAGTAGTTTTCATTTTGCTGAAACCAGCACTACTACTACTACAACGATGACGATGATGATGACGAAGACTTCCTCAACGGCAGCCATTCAAGCCCTACAGTTGACAAAGCAGCCCAATCTCCCGAGCTCCTTCCTGCCTCACCACTTCCAGGACGCAAACCGCTCTCTCCTTCCAAGTAGTCTCATCCCTTTCCGCCCTCGTCGATTGGGAGAACAGATAATCTAGGTGCATCGTCGTGCCGTTCCGGTTTATATCCCAGTGAAAGAGAGGCAAGATGTGACAAACCGCATGAGATGATCCTAAACACGCATGGAACAGCCAAGACGCACGTCTGTTGCACGCCCACGCAGGACGATCAGGTCGTGGGGCAGTTGGTATCTCTGCCCCTGCGGCGGCCTTGGCGAGTACCACCGCCATTCGCATTATTTCTAATCCGCGGGGGTTAGCTCCGAGGAGCTTGCTGCCAACGTCAAACCAGCACTATAATCCTCGTACGGTCCATTGGGTCTAAAATTCCTCTTCAGCGTTCATCTACCAACCTGTCTCGACGCCCAGCAGGAAAAAGGAAATATCTGTCCCTGAGATCGGGCTTTTTTTCGAAAGAGTTTATTAGCCTGTCTGGCCAATTCGATCGCCCTCCGCACTCGCCTAGGCTTCGACCTGGTTAAACCCCCCCTCCCAAAGTGCTGCGGTCTTGCCAAAACCCTGGCTTCAATATACCCAGTGCGGGACGTCGGTGGAGGGGAACACTTATTAACCCGCAAGTGGTCTTAGCTTTGGCATTATTTCACGCATCATGGCCTTATTTAAATTTCCCCGACCGTTTCCTGGTTTTTCTCTTCAGCCGCCTTTCTAAACCCTCAGTCTTTCAACATGCGGTGCTCACGCTTTAATTTTCTTGCTCTTACGCTGAGTTTCACTGTTGTGCTTGCTCATCCTAGGAGCTCATGGAATCTGAAGAAATTCAAGAGCCTCGTTGCTTTGGGAGACAGCTATACAGACGAAAGCCGACTCGGGTATTTTGGCAGCCACAATGGCTCCGCACCGCCAGTAGGGTGGGTGGACTCAATGGTAAGATTTTAATTATGTGTTTGATCTCGTCATCTCAATATTTTCCGCAGCCAATGGCCCTACAAGAGATCGTTTTACACGACAGAGTGAAGTTTCTCATGGATTATCCCCCAATTGATGCACTCTACATACTAGAGCCATTTTCAAGTTCCTAACAAGTCAATACATTTCTCAAGTTTCACGTCGTGAGGAGCTTTCTATAAGTTTGCCCGTGACCCTCCGTCCATGTTCCACACGTAATCCCCCCCAAATAACTCTCTTCCTTCTCCAGTCTTTCAGTACCGCCTCCGGTGGTATCGTCTGGGCGCGCTATGTATCCCTATACACCTCAGCGAACCTATACAACTACGCCGTCGGCGGCGCCGTCTGCTCCAACAAACTAACACCACGCACCTGGAACACGATCTCAGCGCCATTCCCAGACATCGCCGGCTACGAGCTGCCGGCCTTCCTCGCCGACGCTGCATACCGCATCCCAGGAACCCACCAGCCGTTCCTCAATATCCCGTCCAGCGAGACAGTCTACTCGATGTGGATTGGGACGAACGACCTCGGCAACTACGCGCTGCTGACCGACTCGCAAAAGCGCGGCACCACCATCGTCGACTACGTCTCGTGCGTCTACTCCATGCTCGACGGCCTCTACCACGCCGGCGCGCGCTACTTCGTCCTCATGAACATCGTGCCCTTGCAGCTGGCCCCGCTGTATGCCACCCCGGAAAACGGCGGCGTCGGCGCGAACCACTTCTGGCCCGACAAAGGCGGCAACCTAACCGAGATCAGCTACCGCATGTGGGAGAGCGTCGCCACCGTCAACGACATCTACAAGTACCAGACGCCGTACGAGATCCTGATCGCGCGGAGGTATCCCGGGGCGCATTTTGCCGTTTTTGACGTTAATGGCCTGGTAAGCTGCGTTTTCAGGTTTTCTGGCTTCTTAGGTTGGACTCGGGCTAATGCACTGTCACAGGTTACGGATATCTGGAACCATCCGGCTGGTTATTTGAATGGTACCGCGCCGCTCAATGTCAAGGGGTATGATAGACATTGCAGCCTGACGGGCTTGAATTGCACTAGGACGGATAGTCCGGACTCGTTCTTGTGGTATGACGAGCTGCATCCGAGCGAACAGACAGACCGGGCCATTGCAAAGAGTTTTGTGGACGTGGTGAGAGGGGAGAGTAAGTGGGCGACATACTGGTCATAGTCCCCAAGAGGACGAAATGAAGAGGTAGGAGAAGGAATGGGAGGTTCTTTAAGGTTGTAAAACTGCAAGGACAAAAGGGTGAGGAGGCTGGACTTCAAAAGAGTTCTATTCATCCTCAAGATGAATTATATTTAATAATTTTATAATGCTAAAGCCATCGCTCCAACCAAACCCAACCACGTCCACCTAACCTTGGATTTCCTATTTTCCGCATACCGCTCGTGACCCAACACACCATCCGTCAAATCTGCCGACACCACTTTTCCAACACTCGGTCAATGCACGGCCCGACACTCGGCGCGATCTCCTCCAAAGCGACGTCCACCCTGACCATGCTACCCGCACCTGTACCTCCACCTCCAATGACGGGCACCACTAACTCCCACCCAACAAGCCTCTCCCATTCCATCCGCGACACGTCCCGTCCCCACACTTTTGTAGCACTCCCGCTGGCCACCGCTCCTCCAGCTGCGGACTGAATTTTCGCTTTTGAAGCCAGGGAGACGTACTCGGCGTATGCCATGTCGAAATTACAGGTATCAGTGTCGAGGATGACATCGAGGCGTGCGGCAGCAATGAGGAGCGCTAGCTGGAGAAAGGACAGAGAAGGTAGGAGAGCAAGCTTAGAGTCTGGAGGTGCGAGTGAGATTTTTGGGGAGAGGTGCGCAGTGAAGGTGTCAGGGGAGATGGGAAAGGTAGATACGGTAAGGAGCGACGTTGGGAGCAGAAATGAAGTTAAGACTTCTGGGACGGATTTGCTGCGGTAGTAATAAGGGGCGAGATGGGTCGTCAGGAAGATCTTGTTGGAAAACAGAGCCTTTGAAATTCTGTTAGGGATGTAACGAGGAGAAGAGAGGTTAAAGATGACTTACTGAGATGCTGTTATTCCAGCTGCTCAGGATATCTACATCTTTGGCTAGGTTTTTGAATTTATTTGAGACGGTGGGTTTGCCTGGTTGGGAGAGTACCGCTTGTTCCTCGACATTCAGCGTATCAGGTTGCAGGAGTAAGACAGCTTTACATATTTCTTGAAATGCGGTGAATGACTTTGCCAGGGAGAGGTGGACATAGCGATGGCTGAATCTGCTCTTCACACGTTTCTCAAGGCTCTCAGCGACGTCTATCTTAGTAGTCAGACCAAGAACAGCGATTGGCGCTTTTCTGGACTGTGCGATGTCAAAGAGGTTGTATAATAGTGTTTGGCGCGGATGAGAGGCGAAGAGATCGAATTCATCCATGACGAACACCACCGCTTTGGCGACTTGCTCTGTTTCTTGCCCAGTCTGCTCGGAAGGGTGAGAAAGTAGGGCTAGAAGCGTTGAGAGTGTGTCGGCGTAATTCTTGCCTAGGCCGTCCTCTTCGATCTCCATCTCTCTGCCCAGTTGTCTCCAAATCTCTCGAAGAGCAAGCTTATCGTCCGTATGAACGAAGCCATTCAACTTGACAACGTGGAAATCTTCCCGGTGGTCTTTCGATAATTCGAACAGAACTTTGCCCACCAAAGCAGTCTTCCCGCTACCTCTAGCCCCAATTAGAAGCATAGAGTTACCCTCTCCTGCTACTACTGTGTGCTCGACAAGCTGATAAACTTTCTTATATTCATCGTCTAAACCAACAAGGGGCGCTGAGCGCTTGACTGTGATCTTTTCCAGCACGATGCGTTTTAGAAGCTTGAGTTCGCTATCCGAGCTAGTCGCTCCATTAATCCCATTGATTCGCACAGTAGCCACCGGCATTTGCCTTTTCTTTCGCTGAACTTGAAAAGGGTTTATCTCTGCATCGCTCAGACGTTCTTCTTCATCAACACTCATTCGGTCAGAGACGTCTGAATTTTCATCCACGTCATTTGCAGTTTGAGACGTATATATTTGCCCACGTTTCGGCGCTCTCTCAGACACTGAACCCGGGAGTCCGCTTTCAATCACTTCGTCATCTAACTCAGCTAGAGCTTCGTCATCGTCACTACCAATATTATCTGTGTAGCTCCGTTTTCTTCTGGAAGAGGTATTTTTAATGCTTCCTTTGCCATTATACGGTCCCTCGAGATCACTTTCAGAAGTGGCGCCATCTTTTTCATCGTGATCTAAGGTGTTTCGTTTTCGTCCTGCTAGCGTGGCGGTGGTTGATTGAGGGCCCTTGCTTTGTTTGCTTAAGCTGTCCTCACGTCTGTCCTCGATTACTTTTCTTGGCCGGCCAACTTTTCTTTTCGCAGGTGTAGTTGATGCTACGTACTCATTGGCACCGTTCGGTTGGTTAGGCATATCCTGATCTAGTTCGTCTGACATAGCAGACCTCGCTGATCGGCGGGTAATGGGACCTGACAATGTGCCCTTTGCCGCTTTACTCACTCCACTGTGGGTGCCGTTCAATGCCCGCTGGATTTTACCACGGCGGGACGGAGTACCCGGACCTGATACCAGTTCGCCCTCATCATCCATCGGAAAGGCCTCCACCTGTTCTTCACCCAACATCTCGTTCATCAGCGTTGAGCGACCAACATGGTTCCTAGCAGGCCCCTCCAAGTTTCTGGGAGACATTGTGTTTTTTGGTGTTCCATTAACCCCCGGGTGTACACGTGCTCTTTGCCCCTGATTTCCTGCACTCGTGCGGTTCGGTGAAACGTCTCCGGAACTCCCTTCATTGTGGACAAGTCCTCGAATTCGATTGCGTAAGCGTTTGGCGGGAGAATCAACTTCTAGTGCTCCATCGAAGTCGTTATATATGTCCTCTTCATTGTTCGGGAATCTGCGCTTTCGTAGTGCGCCATCCGGTGTGTGTGCTGGCGAGCTGGGAGAACTTTTTGAGGCCCTGGCTTGAGCGGCTGGAGGAGCGGCTTCTTCAGGTTCCTGGTCATTAGCTGTTGCCAAAGAAACAGCTCGTCGACCTGGTCGCTTCAAAGTCCCGCTAGCAGGAGCCTTCAGTGTTGCTGAGGCTTTCGTGAGTGGATTCGAAGCATTGCGGGTAGAAGTCTCGAGCTTCCTCCTCTTTGCAGAGCGTGGAGAGTCGTCCATGGCACGACTGTCCAGATTAATCTCAATTCAATTATTTTTTAGGAACTAGGCACATATCTACAAGCTTTGGCAGGAGGAACAGCATGTAGTTAGGCGTGAATGGTAGTTAAGATGTTTTATGGAGCGCAGGCGCGTCGCGAGAAAGATTCGCGAGATGCGACCTCTTGCTCGCTTCATGCCGACCGATCCACCCCAGCAGGCTCCTGCAGCCCCTGCCTGATCTCCATCACTGCTTATTCATGCTCACATACTGTCTCTAGGCTTCTAAGAGCTTCAAAAATTGCATTGTTTTATTCGTACAGGATCCTAGCTAGTCAAACGGATTCGCGCATCTCACGGGTCGTTTCCTTAAAACACGGAGACGACACCGAAGACAAATTACAACTAAAATGGGGCTTCCACACCAAAGATGTCGAAGAAGCTTAGTAAATTTCTCTTGATGATGTGAAGGAGCGTTCTTGTCTTTCACAATACACTTATAATATGCTCGGTTTACAAATAGTACTTAACGTAGTCCTCAGAACGCAGGGGATTCAGAAGTAAAAGACTACCCGTTCTAGGACAAGAGTGTAATAGGAAAAATCAATTGACGGAAGCTGTTAACTCTAATCCGCCAGGGCTCATCCAACCCCTGCTCGTCACGCCTGTGTACAATGGGATTTGTTATAGATACCATTCCTATGCTTTACATTCTCCACCGCCCCGGAATTCAGCCTCTCATTATTCTTCGCCCCTTCTCAGCGGCCACTTGGCCAGGCTATACAAGTCTGTATATTGTTTTCTACACGCGGTAACGAGTGGTTACGGCTCCAAAAGGCCTGATAATGGCCCGTCAAAATTGAAGAAATTGATATCGTCGGAGACGTTCGATGCCGGAAACCCCCCTATAACCGTATCATCAAAGACTGGCCACTCAATTGGACTCGACGTCTCCTTCAGGATGTTATTCTCAAAGTCTTCGAATTCCTTGTTGCATAAAGACTCTGGTCCGAATCCAGCCTCATCCATATGCCATTCTCGACTATCTGAGCTGCTTGAGGCTATGGGGCTAATGGCAAGACTCTTTCCGTTCATTCCTTCCTGGTACGACACCGGAGCGTTCGAACCGTAGGCGGAGTCTGAAGATTGACTCTGGCTCTGAGTAGCAGCCATACCGCGTATATTTCCCTGTGTGTTTGCTTGAAAATGCAGATCGATATGGCCATGCATCATCAAAGGAGGGGGCTTAAAAAGCGGGGAAAGCTTATCCTCAAACTCGGTGTCTAAGTCCGTTGCTCTAGTATTGGCAGATGAATCCACCGATGTCCGAAGCTCCGAGTTCATGGACGTGCTCGAGCGCTTGGAGCGCTGGTAAGAAGAGAAAATGTCCGCATGGCAGCTACGGACGATCTCGATGACTTGGCCCTTAAGCCGTTCCTCTAGCGGCTGTGATTCCTTCTCCACGATGAGCTCGAGCTGCTGGCGGACACGCCCAAGGAGCTCGCGCCTGGAGTATTCTTCGAATTCTGCAAACTCATCCGAGATTGGGGATTTCCGGCTCTTTTCAAGAGACTCCTGGTCGTAGTCATAAACTGAATCTCGTTAGTCATTTGCACTGCCATCACCAAAGGACTTGTCTTACATGGTGATGGTATTTTATCGTCTTCCGGAAACAAAATGAGATAGACCGCGTTCCACTTTTCTATTTCAGTTTGGCCTATAGGAGGTCTTTTTCTGCTTCTGAGTCTTTTCTCTTGCTCCTTATCAAACCCTTCCTTTGGGCCCTCTTCGCGGACCTCACATCCTTCTGGCCTTCTTTGATGTTCTTTTAACGACGTGTCGGTGTCGAATTTTAGTGCACATCTAGCGCACTGGATTGGCAAAGCATGCCTTCGATATAAATGCTGTCTATAGACTATAAATGTTTGTATTAATAAGGGAAGGAAACATCTACTTACTTCAATCTATGCACAGTATCCCAACCAGGTCCACTACATGACCCATATTGTTGGTGTTTTCTAGGGCTCCGTTTAAAATACGGGCAAGCGAACTTCTGTGGAGTACTTAGTTGGCTCTTTTGAGACATACTTTCTGGTCCCGAATGCTCGTCTTTGTCATCCCAATCGTCGTTAGGTGAGAGTGAGTCCGATTCGTCTCTGGTACGTTTTCTACTACCCCTGAAACGGCCGTATGAGTTTCCACCCGATGAAGCATTTGATGTAGCAGCATTTTGGAAAGACGACGAATTGCCCCCAGGGTTACAGCTTATCGCGCCGAAGCGGTCACCGAAGGTGAAAGAGAGTTCGCCCATCACTCGGTCAACCAGTTTTTGTTTCAATGGTGACAGAATCTTCTCAAGGACATCCCTTTTATGCGAATTTGGAAGTGTTTCGAGGTCAACACACTCACTGCATAGCGTCTCGTCATCAGAGGATGAATCGAAAGTTTCGCTTTCTTCCTCTGAAACATTAGGGTCGCTCTTGGCTTCTGGCTCTGATGCTGCACACTCCAACCCACTTCCTTTTTCTAGATACAAAGGGTCTCTTCGTAGAGCTGACACTGGCTGTTCCAAACTTGCTGGGTCGAGTTGATCCGGATCTAGGGATTTTATACAATCAAAGTCCGTAGTCGTAACCCAGGACTCGACCATAGATGATAATTCAGAGCCAGACTCCCGGTTAGGGGAATTGGGTGGGATTAGATTTAGGTTACTTGATTGGCAACAGAGCTTCCAGTCGTCTACCTTTGGGATGAGGGTTGATTCTGAATCAAAAATGGATTTGGGTAGGAGTTTTCCGGTGATCCCCGGTCTCTCCATAGTCGGCCAAAGGTCCTGTTTAGATAACGGTTCCTTAAGATTGATCCTGCTAATTCGGTTGTCAGGTCTGACGCCTGTTGGAGTTGTTGACCTAGAAAGTGACCTAGGATCTTATGCTTTGTGATTAGCAAGTCTCGTGACCATTCTACTATCGGATTGGCCCATACCGTCCGTCCAAGTCAGCTCAGATGATCTCGCACTGTCAAATTGAAAAAATCCATCGCCAGAATCCGAGAGGTCTAAAACTTCCGTTTCAGGAGAGAAGTCACACTCCGGTGAGTGGCTACTGGAGGTGGAGAGAGGCGGGGGTTCGTTATCGCTTTCTGGCCACACCAAACTCTCCACCAAGTAATTACTCTGAACACCGTCATCCGTACTGGCCTTATCCCGCCTACTCGTTGTCTTAGAGGTCGGGAGGTCCGCAGACTGAGATTCGGATCTTTTAGCTTGCATGAACGGGTACGTAAGTGGGACTGAAAAGTGCTGCTCTACTCCCGATGATGGCGACGAAGGTGCTTTCAGGCTGAGTAATTCATTAAAATGAATAGGAAGGTCCATCATACTAGTTGGTACGGTCTAGGAGTGTCGTTGACCGACGATCTGGCAATATCTCCTCTGCTATTTCCCTGAAACGTTTGACAGTGTCGTAATTCTTTGTGATCGCACAAAAAGATCGGATTCTTTAAAGACGTAGCAATTCTATTGGCACTTAAACTTCAAAGCTTCAGTTTTTCATATGTTACAAAAAGATTTATTCTAGGGCGGCATCGCCTTCGAGTGAGTGTTGCCTGGTGCTGAGTAACTACAACGCTCAAATGTGCAAAACTCCCCTGCGTGGACGCCACAGTTTATGCGCCACAATCGCTTCAGCCTTCCCCATATATGTGTTTCCACGGAACTGAAATAGACCTGGAACTTTACCATTAGGTGTCTCTAAGAAGTTTGCAAGAACATGGTATTTAGAATCTAATATCTTAAAATACATATTTAAAATATTAGTAGTAACCCTGTTATAAACCCCTTGCGTCTTCCTTAATCCAGTCAGCTGCCCGCTCAGCAAGGGCGTATACCAGCGTCTGCAAATTGCCTCTCGGAAGTAAAGGAAAGACACTCGCATCAATCACCCTTAAATTCTCCGCACCGTATACTTTAAATTTTGCATCCACAACCCCTCCCATATCCCGCGGCATCATTGAACAGGTGCCCGCTGGATGATACTCGCTTTGAAGGTACTGCCTCACCCAATCGTCTACATTGCTGTCGTTTAGCTTGAAATAACCCGGCTGGTAGACTGTCCCATTTCCTTTGAGGAGATTGCTCAAGGGCGCGGTTTTTGCGACCTCCTGGAGATGCAGTGCAATTTTGCTGAGGACCTTGAGATCGAACGGGTGTGATAGATACCGCGGATCAATTTGCGGATATGTCGCTGGATCGGTGGATTGGATGTGTACGGAACCTCGGGAGAAAGGGTGCTCCAGCACGCCGAGCATGGTAAAGAAGTTTCCGTCGATAGTCGTTGTGAATAGTTTGATAGTGTCATTGACATACTGCGGGCTCATACCGCCGGTTACCGTCAGCTCTTGTGTGACAGCTTCAGTCTGGAAATATTTGGTAAGAAGTTTGTATTGCTCTGCTAAGCCTGGACTGATGTGGTCGCCAGTCTCTTCTCCTGGAGCTAGGTGTGTGCAACCTATTTGCGGGCATGAAAGAAGCCCAGAGCTGGCACCAGTCGTCGCCAAAGGTCCGGTTGCATTTGTAATGTATTCTTCGTAAGCATTATTAAAGTATGTGGGGTTTTTAAAGTCGTCTAGAGTGGGAACCCCAGGGGTAACCTCATAGCTTTACACCTATTAGAACTGACTCACTGAAGCTATGGAGAACTGGATTGACTTACCCAATTGGAACGTAAATATGATCCTGTAGATTCTCTCCAACATTTTCATTGCTAATTGCCACGTTGATACCATACTTGGAAAGCAAATCCGAATTGCCAATTCCCGAGAGCTCCAGTATATGAGGTGAGCCAATTGAGCCCGCGGAAAGAATCACTTCCCGTTTGGCCTGAACCTTGAAGGATGTTGTGGTTTTTATATACTGCGCCCCTATCGCGGTCACTCTATTTTCACGAGAGCTCCTTTTCAGCAGAATTTTCTCAACAAGAGCTCCTGTAATGACTTTCAGATTCGGGCGCTTCGATGCGGGCAGATAGTAAGCCGTTGCTGCATAGCTACGTGACCTCCCCTTCGGATTCATACTAATTAGATTGGTGTAGCCCCCCAATGCAAGCCCATCTCGTGGATCTGATTGTACAGCAAGACCGAGTTTCTCATAAGTGCGTGGCCATGCTTCATCCAGCGGTCCGTAGATGTCTGGGAAGGTGTTTATGATAGGGCCTTTCATTCCATGGATACCAGGAACAACATACTCGGTCTGGAGATCATTTTCGGTTCTTTTGGAAGGCACAATGTACTCTTCAGATCGTTTGTAATATGGTTGAAGGGCATCCCACGACCAATTCGTATTTCCTAAACTCCCCCAGTTATCAATATCTTGTCGGGAGGCATGGGTCCAGAACATGAGATTAATAGCACTGGACCCTCCTAGTTGTTTCCCACGAGGGTGGGCAACGACTTGACCATTTGCATAAACCTTGTTAACTCATTAGCGATTTTCGGAAGTCGCATATTTTGTTGACATTTTGTACACAAAACTAGAACATACCTGTGGCACGGTACTATAATTCCAATCATACTCTGGATCTCCATACATAATAGTGCAAAGACCAGGTGAGAGCACGTTGGTGTCGTTTGAGTGGTCATTTCCGGCTTCGAGAACTATGACTGAGACCTTGGGATCTTCTGTGAGGCGAGCTGCTATTGTTAACCCCGCCGTACCACCTCCGACGATACTATGATTATTAGCAGAACAATCCCTCTATCGCTTCTATTTTGTGGCAAACTTACACATAATCATAAGCGGGAGTCGCTCGAGTTATAGCGAAGAGGTATTGCGAGAAGAGCAGTACGCGCGATATTCCCCCCATCCTTTATTTTCTGCTGCACACACCCGCTGTCTTTCAGTCGTCCTGGCCGGGAACACTAGGTATCTGACTGATATAGGTATTCATACCATGATCGCCCAGAGTTTACTCATCAAATAACCAGCTCGTACCTTTTTGCACCGAGTAATTGGCCATTGGCTACATCCTGTCGGTGCGTGCGTGAGGAGTACTCCTTTCGGATGCCCAGGCGATTACTGAGCGCTTGTAGCGCATCGGATCTGTTAGTAAGTTAGTCTAGCTGAGGAGGGCATAAAATCTAAAGAGGTAATTTTTTGGCTCTGCTCGTCGATATGCGATACGGTTCTATTTTTTGACTTCAAGAGCGGCCCGCAATGGCTTCCCAACCACAACGCCACGATTTTTAAAGCAACGAGCTGTTGGGTATTTCCTTGGAGCATGTGCTTGCTTTTTCAACATAGCCCTACCAAACACCCCGAGATTTACCATCTTAAGAAAAATCTAGTAACCCATCGATCGCACTACGTTTTACCGCTACCGAGCAAGTGTTCAAAATCCCTTTTCAGTCAACTCGCAGAATTCTAACTAGGATGCTACCACGCGGAATCTAAGCAAAATCGAATGCGACCTTGCATGTGAGTGCGACAGTCTTGGGGACACTATATAATAAGTAAACAACCATGTATTTATAAAGCATAATGCAAGCCGTTTTATACACGATGATAGTATTTAGCCAGCTGACAAGAATACGAATAATTTAATCCTTCATAGGTTCTCATTCAACAATATATATAAGCGCCGGTAGTTGACCAGCAATCCCCGATGATATTTTGTGATGATGTGATGGTGCAAGCCTTCTATAACAATACAAAATTCGCTCTTGAGCGAGAAGAGAAACTCTTGCACACTCATTGTAATGCCCATATATGATCCTTCCTAGTCATGGCCTAGTTCCCGCTATATGCACAATCAAACATACCGAAATAAAAAAATAGCAAATAAACTTATTAAGACTGTAATCCTGGGTATCAATAAATATGTCTTTCGTGAAATGCATGTAGAAGTCTTAGTAAAAACTAAGAAAAATAGGGTTATTAGAGTAGCAGATGTCGAGGTAGAGACCAAACCCGGGTAAATGCCACTGGATAAGAGTTTGTACGAAGTAGAACGCCAGGACAGAATCTGAATAACAATCTTGCGGGGCCATTGCATCTCTGCCGAAGAGCCCACAACATCGTTTTAAATAATGCTGGTAACAGGTACCCTCCTAAGAGCCTAGATGTCGTCTACTCATGGAGAAGCGTTCTTTTCCTCATTCGTAAGTTTTTAGTTTTGGAAATTGAATTGCTGGACAGGGTCAATGATGAGATCTTGCCGATTATGGGGATACGATCGAGACGGCCCGACGGTGGAACGAGGAACCTCATATTCCGCGGGAAGATCTGGGTGGTTTGTCCCAGTGGCAGGATCGAGCTGCTGTGACCGTCTGAGAGTAAAATTGCTTTTCGCCCTCCTTAGAGACTTCTTTATGATCTGTCCAGGGGAGGGACGAGCGGAGAATGGAGAGTCCTGGATTGTCGGTGCTGAATCAAAGTAGTTCGGGAAAGGTCCAATGAGCGGGTTGGTAGGCCTCCCGGGATCAACAAATGCTGGGTAGTATGTAGAGTCATGGGGGATTGGAGAATCTAAACACGAAGACATCCGGTCCATCGACTCCATAGATAGACTTAATTCAGGAACAGTATCGACTACATCCATGAAACTGATGCGATCTTGAGAGGAATTGAACCCGATCGTGTGATCATATGAGGGTTCTTGGCCTTCTGTGATTCCTTGGGATGGAAGTGGAGACTGTAGAAGTTGTTCGGGAGGATGTTCGAGTGGAGATTTTGGAATGTCAAGCCGGAAACGAGAGTGCTGATTTGAAGGTCCACCTCTAAGGATACCCCTGAATTGCTCCGGAGACAACGTATCGATATTCTGAACTGAGTCAAAGCTCGGCGTTACAAAACCGTCGGGCAATGCGACAGCTTGTTCAGAAGAGCCTGGAACCGATGGTGGTGGTAAATCTAAACCTAGCTTCAGTGTCGTCATCAAGAAGTCGTCACGATTAGGTCGAAAATCACTGCATTCCAGTTTTTGTCTGAGGATTCTAGTGTTGTGCGGGTGCCAACAAAGCTGAGATCCGTCTTTCTTCAACTGTTCGCGAAAAGTAACAAATAGGAATTTCCAGTCATCGCGAATACTGTCCTGACGAATTAAATTTCGAATTACGTTCGTATAGCGCCACTGTGTCCTTTTCATACCGTCCTTCATATGCTTTGCAACGTGATCACAGCGATCGTTCCAGGAAGACAGCAAAGTCTTGCAATTGTCAAAGCCACACCCAAAGACCCCCTTCGGCAACAGCTGAACCTTGACGTCACTTAGAGGGGGAAGAGGCCGACCAGGATGAGAGCGCTGATGATGCCGATTAAAATCTGCGTCGCGGTCGAAGACTAGACAACAGTTCGGCGTTGGACACGGCCATTCCTGTCCAGTCTCGTGAATCCTTGTTTCATGTTTCTTCCAATCCGACTTCGTCCCGAACGTCTTGTTGACGTTCTGTTCAGCACAGAATGTACAGAAAAGGACTCGCTCGTTCGAATGAATAGAGGACTGGCCGGCTTCATGACAGTCATTATCAACCTGACTGAGAGGAGAATTTTCGGAGAAAGCTTGTTCGACGGAGGCAGTAAATTCATATGGTGTGCGTCGCGCAGATGGCGGCACAGGACGGTTAGGATCCAAGCCGAGGGGATAATGAACGGTTCGCTGTGCAGTACGGCTACGAGACGATGCTGACGATGATAGTGAAGGATTAAAATCGCTGCTGGAAGAAGAATAGAGGCTTGAGCCAATGGATAGGCGGTGCGTGAAGACTGATGAGCCGGATGTGGTTGAAAAGGAAGCGACGGAATTGCGACCTGCAAAATGAGTCAGCAGAAGCGAGAAGGGATGGAAAGTGAAGACGAACGAGACTTTGTGGCCTCGAGAAACATGTGCTCTATTGTCTGTAGAGAATATTTGTTGAGCAAAGCCTCAACATGGTGTCGATCCTCCTCTGGGTAGTCTTGCCATTCCTCCATCGCCAAGCGTAGTAATCGGGAGTGTTTATTATGGTACGATGGAAAAGAGGCCGACAACCTCCGAAGTCATATGCGTGGTTTCTAGAATCCAAGATGGAAGGCCGAAATCGCCTATGTCTCCTATCCTGGATCCTTCGTCCGCGATCAATTGAACCAATAGAGACGAACGATAAAGGAATATAATAGATGCACGACAAGCGAGGCTTCCGAGGCTGATCGAAATTGCGGAGGATTGCTGCAGGGCAGAACGAGCAATCCAGATTATGCAGGTCTTACCGCAACGTAGCGCACGATTGAAATGAGTGATTTGAAGCACGCAGAATGAGCGACGAAAGGCAGTGAGAATAAAAATGCTCTCAAAAATATACATAAGACAGCTTTTGCACCCCCTGGCGTACACGCGGCGAGATGGGAAAGAGAAATATTCTAGAAGGGCAGAGAGAAGGTAAATACCTAGTGTGGACGGTTCGCCGCCCCGGCCGCGTCTGAAGACTTCAACCCAAAGTTGAGGCAAGGCTGAGAACACTTCTCTCCTTCCTGAAACTCTTAAGGCTCACAAGCCATTGGCTTGCCTGTGCAACCAGCACCTTGTCCAGCAAGTCATCCTCAAGTACCGAGTGCGCGCCAAATCATCTTGCCATTTTGCGAACGTCTTTCCCCCTAATTGGCAGCAGAAAGGGTCGATAATTAACAGAGAGCCTGGGAAATATTTTGGAGAGCTGGGCGCTGTGAAACACGCTAGGCTGGTTCCTGGCCCCCTAGGTGTGCCGTTCCTATTTCTTGCCTGGCTGGCTGGCGGAACCCAGACGCCAACGGAGATCTCCGAGTGACATGCATCATCATCTCCCCATACCCAAACGGAGTCTTCCAGAAGTCAAAAGACGTTCGATATGTGGGGCGATACCCTGGCCCGCTTGTGATAGGAAAGATTCGGAGTCGTGTCCAAATATCACGCCAATCGCTCCCATCCAACCCTGTTGTATGCACTTCGATGTCATTCCAGTTCAGCGTGACGCCGAGTGCTCACCGACAAAAGGATCCAAGCTTCCCCGCTTTCCCCCTTTTCTCTCAGCAAGCAGATGACGCATAAACGCCATTGCTGACAACCAGCCAGAGACACACAACGCGGGCGGTCTCGGTAGGAAGATAATAGGTGGTGGGGGGTAGCAAAATAGTAGTTGTTTCGAGGATGGGGGATTGAGCTTGGAAATCGACATGACCTGGAACGTCCAATTCCTAGCGCAACCAACTCTATCCAGACCACCTCTCATATCACACTGCTTACTTTAGCTAGAACAAGGTATGCAGAGCAATCACCATTTCCCAAACTCCTAATGTAGGAAAGCGAGTTCATGCGGACCGTGCAATCCTAGCACAGCCAAACTATATTAGCTTACGATATCAATGCGCCTTCCATCCGTTATGGACTATCTTGAAAATTTTGAGGTCCACAAGTGGAGATACAGAACTGGTCTCACCGCATCGCCTCTTTGAAGCGGCTTGGTGCCGAAACTTCCTATCAAATGTGGATTTTCGCAGGTGTGATATGGTCGTTCGAATTCCAAGAATGGAATTAGCAACGTCTAAATGACATAACCTTCTTAAATTCCTTTTCTTCCTCCTCGGCCTTCTTTCCCTCTATTCACTACTAGAGTTTCACACCAAAATAATATCCTGCTCTATTAGAAGGCCATCCTTCCACCAACGAATCGCCTCGCCTCGCATAATACCGTGAATATAACACCCACCGACAAGTCTGTAATGCGACTTGGTGTTAGCCGGCCTCAAGATGAAAGGTATTTCGGCTCCAAAAAGCACGCAGCAAATGTCGCCTTTCTGTATCGTATATGGACCAAGGCCATAGCGACCTTTGGCTGTAGTGAAGAATTTCCGGTTATTACAAAATGCCCTTGCCAGTCGGAGAAATCGATCTGCATCCCCCAATGTGGTGGCCTTTCCAGCTTCGTGCACTGAATTGTTTAAATTATTGAAACCAGGACTACATCTTGCGAGGCAATACAATCGAAAATCTGCATTGTGAGCTGCAAGGTCTTTCTCAGCTAAGCCTTCATCCCAGCCTTTCCCTGCTACAAGAGTGAGACTAAAAGCCTGCCATTCGTTAGGATAAGGTGAAATTCCGCTCCGGTTGGCGTTGGTATCTAACCAAACGGACTCGACTAGGTTAGTCGTGCTTCCTTGTATCGTAGCTCCAGATTTCCGGAAGAAACCCTTGTGCCGCATGACTTTGGAGAAGACCTCTACCGAATCCACAACCAAGCCGCGAGTTCGGAGATGGGCTTCCTGTATTTTGCCCTCAACGATGCGGTGACTTCGCTGGGCGATATAGTGAGAAGTGGTTTCCGAGCTTAAAGTAGCGTCGTAATCGCCTTTAGTATATTCAAAGTTGGTAACAATGCAGAGTTTATCCCACTGTGGGATCCATGAGGGAAACCTGATTTGGTCGTTTCGCTTTAAGTGCCCAGCTACTGATAGAATGCGGAGTGGTAGATCCAAGTTATCTAACAGTATTTTTGCTACTTTCCAGTAGAGCTCCTCGATTCCAATTGTGTAGTCCGCGTCCATGATGGCGCCAGTTTTACATTTAACCTGGGCGGCAGGGTGTCCAAGGAATGCATACACATAGTCTCTTAGGTCGGATGCCTTAAAGGTAGCTCCAATTTGTAACACGTCGCAGAAATTGCTTCTTAAAGCATTAGAGACTGCTGAAAAGTGAAGAAAGAAAAGTTCTTCTTTCCATCCCCCAGCGTTACCATAGGTACACCATATAATTTTGAATGCATTAGCAACTGTCCTTGTCCTGAGGCTGAGATCACTGGAATTTAGGTCTGTTCGGTAATCATATATCAGCGCATACTGAACGACCTCACTCCAATTGATCAAACAGTTTCCGTAAACAACTACCGCTGTTGCTGCTAAGCCAACTTCTTGAAGCACCCAGACGCGCGTGAACCACGAATTGAGGAAAAGGCGTTTGACAGCTTGGTGCCTCAGAGGAAGAAGAAGCAGACTGTCTGGAGGAAGTAAAGGGATGCTATCAATGCTGCTATACTCCGCTAATCCGGTTTCAAAGTGTCTGTTGGTTTCGAGGATTAAGTTGCAAGCATCTTCAGCATCACCATAGGTGTCTTCGCCAAGCCAGACTAGGACTCTATTTGCATGTTGGAATATTAGGCCCATGAGGTCGACTTGGTGCCCTCGTTCGGAGACGTTGTTTTGATCAATGCAGATGGCATCAGCCCAAAGGACCAGGGTATCAGAGGTATGCCTGATGCGTCGGAGGGCACCATTGAGATTGATGGTGATGTGTACGGCTTGCCCTCCACATTTAATTTCGACGGTCTTCTGAGGGTCCCCCCAGACGTAAGAGATGGCTTGATATACTGGAAATTTCTCAAAATCCACCGCGAACAAGCTGCATAGAAGCGGGTCTCCGTGCCTGCCGGGCAAAAGTCGTAGCAGCCTGGTCCATTTTCCCTTCGGCAAAGGCTCATATACGTAAGGAAGATGAGCGAGAGACAGCTCGTGCAAATTGCATGAGGTTTGTGACATGACGACCGGAGGAACTACATATTTACTCAATTTAGAAGATATCTGCGGCGGAACTAGAGGAGGAATAACTCTTGGGGTTCAGGTTACGGAGGTTGTTGGAATTGAGAGACCTTGTAAGGCTGTGCGTGGCTATGCTCATAGCGGATGTGTCATTGTATATTTTCGAGGGGTTGTAGGTTAGAAACGAGACACTGTTCCTTATCAACGATGCCCTTGAGTTTGAGAAGAAATAACGTGGTTAGGATTCCTAGTCATGGTGATGGAATTCATGTTCTTCTATCCTCCATGTCCATGCGTTGTAAGGTGTCCTGTTGGACAAGTTTATGCGAGATCGTAAGGCAGAAATATTTTCTAATTATATTAATTGTTGAATAATACGAAAAGCCCCATCTTGCCATATGCGGGATGCCCAGCCGCAGTCTATATAACAGCCTTGATATCTTCTTTGCTTAGCAGCTCCGAGTGCGACTAAAGGATTTATGGAGTATTCTAAGGGTCTGACCGTCCTAGCCTGCAAACGTTTTCTTGTCGCCCTATGAAGCCTGACTCGCGCAACAAAATTCCACGCGAATCCCTGAACCCTGCTATAAACCCCCAACAACACGCACAGCCATGAGCCTCGCCGAGAGGCACAAACATGGCGCGGCTCGAAAAATGCGGATCAGGAATAGTCGACCTAACCAACTCTAGTCCTGAGCCTTCCCTACCTGGTCCTTCCTCCATACCTCGATCCACGAAGACGAATGTATCGGCATCCGCTCCTGAAACCACAATGCCTCCATCTAGAAACGAGCAGTTGCAGCAATATATTGGGGCATATTGGGGAACTTTAAGCAGCATGGATAAGAAACGAGCGAAGGATATTATCCGCAGAGGCGATTGTTCATTTGCTCGAAAGGACGCCAGCGGGAAAACGCATAAATTGGACCTGTCAAGATTGTCAAATTGTAGCTTGGAAGAACTATACCGTCATATATACGACATCAAACACCCGCAGAACCAGTCTGCTAAGCTTGCTAAACGATATATACCCAAAGAGACTCCGATTCAAAGCCTTGCGCAACGGACAGCTGGTTCTCTCGAGTCCTCCCAAGCAGCGTTACCTGTGCCGCCATCCGAATTAGTTCGTCATGTTATAATATCCTCTGACCTAATACAAGTCCGCGACTTATTTCTCCAGCTGTGCGAATCCTCGCCTGCGCTCTCTCGAGCAGCTGTCCGGTGCCTTGCGCATCATTCCGAATTCGCACAATCAACCCTGAGACCCACTGGGCATTCAGTAAAAGAAGAACATACATCCTCTCCTTCCAAGACACCCAATACGAATATTCAGAGGTTGAAAAAACAGCACTCAACGCCTTATTCATCATCGCATGAGATAAAAAGGGCGCTCTCAGAATCATCGTCGCCGTCTCCTCATGGTAGCTTCCGCCGCCCTCCTCTCACACAATCCCTATCCCAGGGTAACCGGCAAGTTTATGGAAGTTCTTCTACTTCTTACATCATAGGCCGGAAGCGCAAAACATCTCCGGATGACTTTGCTTGTGCACAATGTGGTGAAGACTTCAACAGCTCGAGGTGCATGTACCACCCAGGTAAGTCGGATTAAGACCTTGTTCGCATCCCAGGAGCCACTATCTGATATGCAGTTTTCCTAGGCTACCTTATACCTAGTAATTCTACCGCGTACGGGTTGGAACGCAATGACGATACCCTTGACCAATTTCATTATTCATGTTGTAATAAGAACGGAAGGACTGAAGGCTGTCAAGCTGGTGTGCATACTCTGAAGGAGGTAAAGAGGGGAAGGTGGTGACGTAGCGTGATTTACGTGAGGGACTTATGTTTAAGTCAATAAAGATAAGGTTATTTTTGAGTATAATGCGGATTCGGCGTTGTTGGTCTAGACAGTCGCAAGAATCTTAGTTCTCAGGAGATGGAGTAGAAGGCGTTATTTGGATACCCTGCACCTCTGTCTGAGGTCAAAATAAATGTTTTACATAAGTCAATTGCAGCATCCGTCATTTTCAGTCCTCGCATTGATTCGTACAGCCGGACAGTGTATTACTGAAGATCCCAGATTACGGCGTTTCCATACCATAGTGGATATTCCACGTAAGTAACTTTAAACGGTTTAAAATAAGAGTTAGCTAAGGACAAGATGGCGGCTAAGCCTTGGGCGGAAGAAGCATTTCCAGATAAGTACAAGATTCATTGATCATTATACACCCTCTCGTCAATTCCGGTTGTTAGCGCTTTTGATTAAGCCACCAACTAACACGAATTCAGTCTATCCGGCTTGGCAGCTGAATATCAGAAAGAGACTGCCGAACAACCTCACCTGACAGTCAATTTGAAGCTTTTCGACGCCTCTGCCAGCCGCATCGTGATCAGGTGTATTGGTGAACTCCACGCGGTGAGGAACCTGACTCAGGAAGTCTACTAATTAACAACACGTCTTCTAGTTTCCTACCCCTCTTCTAAGCCGCCGACGCGTTGTTTGTGACAATCCTCAACTTCCTCAAGCCTCTATCACGACCTTCCTCAAGCCTGTC
>Ga0307515_10003323_pt1 | contig 33996 bp, 7 predicted proteins | sample 17_EM_MG_FD_194513 | JGI IMG/M metagenome (GOLD analysis project Ga0307515, IMG submission 194513) | Populus trichocarpa ectomycorrhiza microbial communities from riparian zone in the Pacific Northwest, United States - 17_EM | ecosystem: Host-associated > Plants > Roots > Unclassified | place...
ATGGTTACTATATATATATAGAAGGGACACTTAAGGTATAAAAAAGAAGAAAAGGGGGTATTACTAAAGGTTTAAAATAACGTTATATAATAAGGCTTAGCATCTAAAAATCCAACTAATTAGATAACTTTAACCGCCGGTTAAAGTTCCTGGACATCTTAACGATATTCTAGTCATGTAATTGTACTTTGCCGCAATCTAATGGCAATTTTGCCCTTACGTAGTAATGTATAACGGTTTAACTCTATAAGGGCTTCTATAGAGGATTAGGTATAAAATCTCTACTTAGGCCCGGTTTCTATAGGTTTGCGTAGTAAAAGTCGCTAATTAGATCCTTTATATTTTTAAAGTCTTTCTATAGTTACCATTCTAGCTAATCTATATTAAATCCTATATATATAGCTCTGTAGTAAAGCCGTTGTCCTCTACCTTTACTAAAGTATTTAGAGTTAATAATTTGTTTAACGGTCCACTCCTTATAGTTCTTGTCTTCGTTCTTATCTTAGATTAGTACTAGTAGGGGTTTAGACTATATCTGCCCTAGTAAGGGGTTAGGCTAATAGAGGTATAGTAGCTATAGGTGAAATACAGGCTATATCCCGTAGGTGGCTAGGGTAGGTAGGAGTTCTAGCTTATATACGGCTCCCCTATTAATAACTTGTTTAATTAAATAGGGGCTAAGGTTCTTATAATTAAGTGACTTTATAGGCCTTTATATAGAGATATTACGTATATTTAGCTATACCTAGTCACTAACACGCATCTCTAGTAGTGGCGTTCTATAGCGGTTAATAAAGTAGGCCTACTTTGCTTAAGCCCAGGCCATTTCTCCCTTATAGTAGTTAAGTATATTTTTCATACGGTTTATATACTAGTCGGTAAGTAGCATCTTAAGGCGTTTTCTATATAGTAGTTTCTTATTAATAGGTTCTGGTGGCTCTATACCAGATTAGGGGTAATAACCCTTATTTATAAAGAATAGGGTAAGTCCTATAGTGGTTAAGACGTAGTTATTCGCTGCGAATTTACCTAGTAGGAGGTAATCTACCTAGTTATTTTAACTATAGGCAACTACCTATCATAGGTACGCTTTTATACTGGTATTAGCGTTTTCTGGTTACCTAGCAGTTTTATAGTAGAAGAATATAGATATCTTAACGGAGATGCTAAGGCGTTAGCAGATTCGTCTCTATACATTGGAGTTAAATTATATACCTTAGTCGGACGTAATTAAGTTAGGTAACCTATGTAGTCAGTAAACCTTATAAAGGAAGGCGTTAGTAACATCGCTAATAGCTACGCCTTTAGTTAGGACGTAGTAGCGCTCTTTTATAAGTCGGTATATTATTATAAGGATATTCTTATAGGTACGGCCGTATCGTTTACAGGGTGGTAGGTTAATAACGAAATCTATAGCGATATCTGCCTATTGTTATATAGGTACTAGTAGAGGGTATAGTAGTCCTTAGTACTTTATATTAAAGACCTTAGCGCGCTTATAACTATAGTAGGCGCCTATAAAGCGTTTAACTAAGTCTATTATTTTTAGCTAGAAGTAGTATCGGCTAAGAAGCTTATATATTCCTCCTCTGCCTAAGTAGCCGCTTAATTAGAGGTCATAGGCTATTTAGATTAGTTGCTGTTGTAAATTTTCTAAGTTAGGGATAAATAGGCGACCTCTATAATAGAGCCTAACCTCTTTTACTTTTAAGGCTGCTATATTAATCTGGCCTAAGCTTTAGAGGTTAGTAGGTAGTGTATAGGCGCTAGCGGTCTTTACGGTAATAAGTTAATATAGTAATGGGTTAATAGAGGTGTTATATGCTATAGTGATAAGCTTATTAATTTTAGAAGGTAACTTTAGTTTTATAGTATAAAGCTAAGGTATAGTTAGCTCTATTGTAGGTAGTATACCTAGGGCCAAATTTTATACTTTTAGGATCGTCTATTGTTAGAACTAATTATAGGGGTTATCTTTAGACTAAGGAAGGTCTTGCGAGTGGCGTATTAGGCTATTAGGTTTAGTATCTTATACTTTTAGTCTATATACAATTTTAAAGTTAAAACTAGAGAGGAACTTGTTCTAATATACTTAGCGTTAGTTTAGCTGCTTTATAGTTATAAAGTACTTAAAGTTACAATAGTCCGTAAGGACTTTAGTTGGCTAGTTAGGCTCTACTAAGGAGAGTTCTAATTAGAATTCTTTAAACACTTATACGATTATAAGGAGTTCTTTATTATAGATCTTATAGTTATACTCTTATAGTATAAGCTTAGATAAGTAAAATACGACTAGGTAAAGGAAACCGTTATTGCTTATTTAGGAAAGAACGCCTACGTTAATATAGTCTAAGGGGTTGGTTTTAAGATAGAGTTGTTATCCTAGTATAAAGTGGGCTAGGATAGGTACTTTAGTAAAGGTATTTTTAAGGTCTTAGAACGCCTTCTCGTATTTAGGTGTCTAGGTAAAGCATAAGTGCGTTTTTCTTCCTTTTATAGAAAGGCCCTTTGTTTATATTATTGCTATAAGTGGTGCTACTATACCTAAGAAGTTGTATATAAATTTCTAATAGAAGTTAGCAAAACTAAGGAAGGCTTATATATCCTTAATGCAGTTAGGGGCTTACTATTTGGTAATTATATATATCTTCTTAGGGTCTATATAGACACCCTTAGTAGTAATAATTAGTTTAAGGTATTTTACTTCTATAACTAAGAATTTACATTTCTTTAAATTAATATAAAGTCCTGTGTCCCTAAGGCGCTATAGGACCTTTTAAATATATTCGGTATGCTTAAAAGGGTTATTACTATAAATAAGTATGTCGTCCAGGTACGCGGAGTAGAAGTCATTAAAGTAGTCCTATAAGGCGTTATTAATATAGCTTTAAAAGGTGCCTGGGCCGTTATATACGCTAAAGGGTATAATAATATATTTAAATTAGCTAAAGCGCGATATAAATGCAGTTTTCTATTCGTCACCTTCCCGTATTTAGAGATAGTTAAAGGCGGCGATAATATCAAGCTTAGTATAGATTTTGGCTTAACTAAGCCGCTTAAGGGTCTCCTGTATAAGCGGTACTAGGTATTAGTTTTTAATTGTAATAGCGTTAAGTCCTCTATAGTTAACGTAGAATTAAATACCTCCTCCTAGCTTTTTAGTAAGAAGGATAGGGGCGGCTGCTAGTAATATACTAGGACGAATAAACCCTTTATTAAGGTACTTATTAATATACTTTCTTACAACTAGAAGTTTGTCTTTTAATATTAGGTAGGGTCTCTTATAAGGTAGCGTTTTTCCTTATTTAATGTTAATGGTATAATTATTAGGTTAATATAGGGGGAGTATATCTACGCCCTTTTATAAGTATATATTAATAAAGTTATAATACCTCTTAGGGAGGAGCTTATGGAGTTCTTTATTGGTAAGTCCTTTTTTAAGTTTTATAAACTTCTTAAAGTCTAAAGGTAAAAGTCTATAAAGTTCCACAGGGGCGTTATCTTCTAGGAGGTTAACTATATCTATCCTATTACTATAGAGGATATAGTTCTATTCTTTATTAAGCTTATATAGTTATAATTAGGAAGCTATAGTAACAGTCTAGCCTTTTCTATATACTATACGGTAGAAGGCCGCGGTACTTATATAGTGGTAGTTAGTTATAGGTGGGGTAATAAGGGGTTTTTTAGGTTAATATTCTAGTGAGTAAATAGAGGCGGCTAGGCCATATCCTAGGCAAGTCTCTCTATAGTATTTAGAGTTAAAGGTTACTTTTTTCTTTTCCCAGTTAATGGCGGGGTTATATTATTCGAGCTAGCCTATTTTAAGGATAATAGGGTAGTTAGCAAGTGGTATAATATAGGCCTAAAGCTCTTTCTAGTGCCTATTTATATCTAAGTAGAGTTATACTATATAGGTAATCTTCTATACGGTATAACTACTATTAGCGAGTTATAGGGCGCGGGCTTTAGTAAGGGGTAAGGTAGGTAGGTTATAAGTACGTACGAGTTAGGTATCTATAAATTAGTTAGTAGCTTCGCAGTTAATTATAGAACGGCTTTTATATTATTTTGTAGCAGTAGTTCCTATTATAGGTAAAACTATCTATTTTCGTCTATTTATCTTTACTAAGTTATTTATTAAGCAGGCCAATATATAGATCCCTCTATTATTAGGGCGTTCCAACTTGCGACTTAGGGCTAGGACTTAGCGTTTTCCACTTCCATATCCGATTTTACTACTATTGCTGCGTCTTTATCTTATATAGTAGTGGCGCATAGCGATATATTTAGTGTTTAGGGCATTAGGTTAAGTATTAGGTAGTAGGTACTAAACCTAGCCATTAAGCAGTTTAGGTTATCGTAATAATAGCCTTCTTAACGGCATCTATAGCAGCGTCCTAATTTCTAAAGTAGCTCGCGCTCTCCATCTAGGAGTTTTTACGGAAAGGTTAGTGTAGAGAGGTTAATATTAGCTCTAGTAGTACTTAAGGTAGTAGGTGTTGGTGGCTTAGTATATATAGGTTTAATAGGCCCAGAGGGCTTTTATAGAGAGGTCTTTAAGTAAGGGTTAGTAGTAGCAATCTAATTTAGTCGTCGTTTAATCTTCTATAGGGCTGCTACCATCTTATAAACATCGTTATAGTTATAGCTGGCGGCTGCGTAACTAAGGCGATAAGTAACTTTTTTAAGGAGATCCTCCTAGTCTTTAGTATCGTCTTAGGTAAGGGCTCCAGTATATTCCTAGAATTTAATATAAAACTCATTAAATAATTTAGTAGGGCTTATCTTTAGGGTACGTAGTTTAGCTTAGTTAGTGGCTAGTAGGTTGTAATTACGGTATATTAGGTTAAGATTATTAAGGACTTTTTAGTAAGACTACCACTTCTAAAGGCCACTAGTCTCCTATTAGGCGAAGAGTCTGTTAAATAGTATACCCTTTATTCGCCTAATAATGTAGCCAATCTTAGTGTCTTCCGTAGGAAAAAGGCAGGCGCTCTAAGTTAGTTTTTTGCGGATTTACATCTTCTAGTAGCTATATTCCTTGCGGTCTCTTTAAAAGACTAGGGGATTAAGGTAGCGTGCATTAAATCTTATAGTGGCAGTTTAGGTCTAATTATTATAGCTTTTATTGTTACTGCTTTAGTAGGGGTTCCTATTAAGTAAAGCTGCTTAGCGCTAACCCTCTATTAAGCGTTAAGTAGGTGAAGTTGCCGGGGGTATAAAGACTTAGGTGGCGTTATATATAGTAAAAAGGTATCTAGCGTTATTATAAATATGCTCGTTAAGCTAAGATTATAGGTATTTAATTATACATTTTTTTTAGTGACTGTAGTAATTAGTATAATCTTATTTTTCTTTAACTATTAGACGTCGCGTTTAGATACGCGGAGGTCGTCTTTAGTTTCTTAACGTATATTGTCCGCGAGCGCCTTACAAGCTTATAGGTCTTAGATAATATTGTAATCTTAAGCAGTACGCATTTTAGCTCGTATAAGCTTTAGGTAATAGTTCTGTAGAAGGCGGTAGTATTTATTAGGGTCTTATGCTACTATTTTTATAAACGTCTTAGCGTCTTATATTTTAATTTTAATAGATAGTAACCCTTTTATTTACTTGTCCGTAGTTATATAGTTAATAAAAGATAAGACATTATTGGTGTTTATCTCCTTAGGGGTTAAGGCTAATAAATCGAATTCTCCTAGGATTGATTGGCGTTGTAGGTTAAGTATAGGTATTAGATTATTCTTTAGGTTTAATATAGTAGCTAGTAAGGAATATTGTCTTACTATTATAGGTTCCTTAGAAGTATAAAGTGAGGTAATTTATAGACATGCTACTTCTAGTAGCGCCTGCAGTTTTGCAGAGACGTAGAATTGGTTATAGGCTAAACGTTAGTAGTAAAAAGGCGTAACGTAATGTTATGGAACGAGGGCAGTGGCTATAGAGCGTATGTATTCGAGGAGTCTACAAGACGTTGCGCGATCAATCGTAAGGGTCGAGGGCGTAAGGAGGTAATATACCTACGCGTAGCTGATATAAGCTGTACGCGAGGTGTACGTAAGAGCACGGGGCTCTCCTATGGAGGCCCCTACGGTGGGGTTCCGTGACATTATAGGTATATATATAACTAACCTAACAATTAACCCGCTCTTATAGCTATACCCTTGCCTAGCGCCTTTAGCATTACTATATTAGAGCCTTACTCTATTTAAGCCTTATATATTGCGGAATAAACTAAAGCTAATAATTATAATTAGTTATAGACTAATAAATGCTATTTATAGCTTTCTAAGAATACTAGAATCCTATATACGTATTATATTTTAGCCTATATAACTAGAGACTACAAATAGTATCCCTATACTTTAGGTTATTATAGCTTAGTATTTAACTAAGCCCCGCGAAGCCTTAGTCTAAGCTATATTAGATTAGCTTAACTTTTCTACACCCAATCTTTAATCCTTATATTCCGCTAATACCTTACTTTCTTCCTTATACTTTTCTTTCTTATTATATCCTTATTTTAAGACACGCCTAATATATCCTTAACCTCCCTACACTTCTTTACTTCTTTACTATTATACTATTTATTATATCCTAGCCTCTGTAACGTATTCTACCTCTATATTACTATACAGCTAAAAAGATAAAGAGTGCTTATGAACTTATTCGTAAGCGTAGCGGGATCTAATATATATACTCTTATAGCCTCTTTAATATCCCCTTCTTGCCTACCTACCTGCTTACCACGTCGGCCCTTCTAACGTAGCTCTTGGCGCGTTTACCTACAATAGCAAATCTCTCTAAATTAGAGATAATTAAAACGAAACCTATTAGGGAAGGGCTAGATAACTTCCGCGATTTATTTAACTTAACTTATTAGGATCTAGGTATCCCTAGCTTTTTAAACTTGTTATACCGAATAGGCAATAAAGGTATTTATTAATTTGTCTATTATAAGTCCCCTCTAATATATATAGGGCTTAAAAATCTCGTTATTAACCTTCCTACTACTTAACTGCTACTATATAGTACTGTAATATAAAAGGTTTACTTACGTCTTCTACTTAATTAGGGGAGGTGTAAAAGAGCGCGATCTAGGTAATATTCTTTCTTGGGATTTTTAAAGTAAGCGAGATTTCTATATTTCCTATTATACTACCCTAATTTGCACCCTCTAACCCCCGCTGTTTACGTAACCCTAAGCCGCTATCCCTTAACCTGCTAGTTCGGGTCCTACGTTATTGATAAGAATCTAGCCAATGGGAAGCTCTTATTTAAGCCTTTATAATAAGAACTGTAGTAACCTAAGGTTCTTTAAATATGCGATTTCTGTCTATATATCTATCTATAGAGCTAGTCCTTAGTGTTAAGCCTAGCTAAATATTTGCTCTAATAGGGCCCTCTTATATAGAGTGGAATTTTATATATAGAACAGCCCTAATAGGTTCTAACTAACCTTATACGCCGCTTCTAGCCTATACTGTCCTCTCTACACTTTTTTATAATGTTAACTAATAGGTTTATAAGAGGCTTCTAAGCGCCTATATATAGTATAGTAGTTATACGCCTAGCCTTGATACAGGCTAAGTAGAAGGCCTATTTTAACCACAGTTTCTTATATAGATGCTCCCTAACTAGGCGCTATATTATATCTATTATTCCTTTATACTTTTATAAGGCTAGTTACTATCTAATATAAATAGAGGCGTGGAAGAGGGTATTACGTAGGCGTTAACAGAACGTAAGGTGTATATAGTATTGTAAAGTTTACTTACCTATAACTCTATAGTTGGAGAGCTAATAGCTATTACCTACTATAGTGTCTAGTAGAAAGGAGAATAGAGATTTCCATATCTTCCTATAGACTCTCTTAGTGTTATAGTAAGACTATAGCTAGTTAGCGATATCGATACCGCATATTTATAAATTATACTTATTTATAAACTCTAGTATATCTAATAGTGACCTAGGCTTATTCCTAAATATCTTAACCGTCTACCTATAGCCTGTAGCCGTTATAAAGGGTTGCTTTTAAAGCTTTATAAGGTAGTTTTAACCTAGTAATATATAACGTCAGCGGCTCTACAACACAGTATTAAGGAAGAAATACCTACTATTATATACTATAGACAGGAAAAGAACTACTATAGCGTCCTTTTATATAAACTCTATTACCTAATAACTCTTAGATAGCTTTGCGTAGAGCGTACCCTATAGAATTTGGGTGTTATAGGCCAATTTAAGGTCAGTAAGTGATGCTAAGAAGGCCTCTATAGGCACCTTTTTTTTACGCTTTATCTGCTTCTTTATATATAGCGTAGACGCTATAGACGCAGCTTAGTCTACTAGCTTAACCTCTATTATCTCCTCCTGGATAACCTAGACATTATACTCCTCCTCTTCTTACTCCTCTTAATGTATACGTATTATTCTAACTATTCTAGCTAGCCTAATCCCTAGCTCTTATAGCCGTTTAAATAGCTTTACGCTACTAAAGAGATTATTAAGCTAAATAACGTGCTTATACGGCGGATAGAGTCGCTTATTAGTGACGTTGTCGCGCTATATAAGGAGGTCTAACACTATAGCCTGGGTCTTTATAAAGGTTAACCAGGCCCTTCTTATTACCTTTAGTATGCTATAGCTAATCTAAAACATAGCCCTAGTTAGCTAGTACCCATATCTTAAAGCCCTTAGGCGTAGGCTTACTGGGTATATTAACCGTCTTAGCTATACAGCCTATAAACCTCTAGATAGTCTTATTAACCGCTAGGTATAGGCTAGGCCTCTAAAATTTGCGACAGAGTACCCGTAGGTGCTTAGAGAGCTTATTTACGCGGTTAAATATTATATGGAAGCTATTTTAAGGCATAGGACTGTAACAAATATAGCGCTTAAGCTGCTAAAATCGGTTCTTTAATATGTACTCTGTTACCTTATATACAGCTCCCTTTATAATTAGCCCCCAGTAGTCCTCTATAGCTAGCTCTATTATAATTCCTATATAAATTATAACTCTAAAGTATATATATAGCTCCCGCCTATATATAGGAAACTATAGCCTTACTTTACCCTCTAGCGCCTCCTCCTCTAGTATAGGATTAGCCTCTATATAGGTATTTATTTAGCTAGCCATTTTATTTAATATCTTATTAGTAAAGAATAGGCGGAAAAGGGCTATAGGATCGCTGCGATTAGTGCCTAAGGGGATAGTAGCTTCTCCTAGGTCCTAGTAGTTGTCTACTTAAAGGGGAGTAAAGGGCGGTATAGTTTATGGCTTTAGCGGTGGCTTCTTCAATTTTTTAGAACGAGGATCCTTCCACTTTATATAGTCGATATTATTAGATATACGCGGCATTACGTAGCATTAAAATAAGCAAAAATTACGGCTTTTATTAACTATTTATATGCTCTGTTATGCCCTATATATAGCTTAGTACGGTGTTTATATATAGTATAGCTTAGCATTAAACCCTAGTAGGTTAAGGAATAGCTAAGGTCAGCTTAGGCCTGGCTTAGCTTTAGCTTAGGTCTACTTTAATCTACTTACCTACTATAGCGCAGTCTTTATCGGGAAAATATTTATAGGATAAGATTTAAGTAGACTTTATATAGCGCGTTTTACGTAATTAATATATAATTTAACTAACTTAATACGTAATTAACTAACTTAATATGTAATTTAACTAACTTAATATATAATTAACTAACTTGACATGCAATTTAACTAACTTAATACGTAATTAACCAACTTAATATATAATTTAACTAACTTAATACGCAATTAACTAACTTAACATGCAATTTAACTAACTTAATACGTAATTGACTAACTTAATATATTTAAATGTTAAATAATACGTAGTTAACCTACTTAATAACTTTAAAAGCTAACTATATATTCCTTAACATGCAATTAAGGTAAAGTTATATACTAATTATACAATCTTATATAATCTTATATAGTTTTATTACTTAAAGGCTTTATATAAGGCTCTATATAAGGCTCTATATAAAGCTCTATATAAAGCTCTATATAAAGCTCTATATAAAGCTCTATATAAAGCTCTATATATAGAGGCTCTATATAAAGCTCTATATAAAGCTCTATATAAAGCTCTATATATAGAGGCTCTATATAAGGCTTTACGTAAAGCTCTATATATAAAGGCTCTACACAAAGCTCTATATTAGGTCCCCGCTATATTCCCAATAGCGTCTATACGTGTCTTTACCTATATAGCCGCCTTATTTTTTACCCTTCCTTCCTTATATCCTCCCTACCTAGGGAGGTACTAAAATAGTAGCTAGTAGAGGACTGTTGCTAGAACTAGATAACTATTACTAGAACTAGATAACCGTCGCTAGAACTAGACAACCGTTACTAGAACTAGACGACTGTTGCTATTGCTAAACAATTATCGCTAGAGCTAGACAATTGTCGCTAGAACCAGACGACCGTCTCTAGAGTTAGACAACTATCGTTAGAGCTAGACGACCGTCGCTAGAACTAAACAACTGTTGCCAAAGCTAGACGATAATAACTAGCCAGCGAATACTATAAACGATTCAATCGATTGATTAAATTAAGGTAGTATAGACAGGTAGGCATAAATAGGGAGATGTTAATAGGTAGGTAGATATAGATAGGTAAGTAGATATAGATAGGTAGGTAGATATAGATAGGTAGGCAGATGCTAATAGGTAGGTAGATATAGATAGGTAGGCAGATGTAAATAAGTAGGCGATATAAATAGGTAGGCGATATAGATAGGTAGGCGATATAGATAGGTAGGCGATATAGATAGGTAGGCGATATAGATAGGTAGGCGATATAGATAGGTAGGTAATGCAGATAAGTAGGTAATGTAGATAGGTAGGTAATGCAGATAGGTAGGCAATGCAGGTAAGTAGGTAGATAGGTAGGTAGGTAAGTTAATAGGTAGATAGGTAGAAGAGAACTATTACTATATTATATTAAATTATCTAAAATAATATTATTTATTTTACTAGCCTTATAAATAGCTTTAAAGTAGCTTTTATTTATTTAAAATATACTATTTATGGTTGCTAAATGCGTAGATTGCTAGTAGGTTGCGCGTAGGTTACGCGCAGGCTACGCGCAGGCTGCGTGTTAAAAAAACACGATATAGGCTAGTCGGTCGAGTTACTAAATGACCTTAACTACGCGCTAATTGCGTCAACCACCAACCATTAAGGCTATTAAGAAGGTACCATATTTTGCCGATGTTAGATATACTTACTAAAAGCTGTTAAGTTTTAGTAAGGGGCCTTAAATCTATCCTAGGTTACGAATTTAGGCCCTATATAGTTTTATAAGCCTTAGAAGCTTAGGCTCCTTTTATTTTATAATAATAGCTAAGCTTTTTATAAGGTAATAGAGCACCTATAGTATATAGACAGCTCTACTTGGCCTATGCGAGCCCTATAGAGAGTAGGCGCATTATATACTTGCTAGGGGGCACGGTATATCCGCCTTATACACTTTTTAGCGTTCGCCTTAAAGTCCTATGTAGCTTAACGCAATACGTAGCTTAACGCAAGCAGAGCACTATATAATATTTTGGAAGCCGTATAACTTAATAAGCGTAATAAATATATATAAATTCTTAGTAGAGTAATTATAGCTGTATATTAGGCCTACAGGGCCCGCAAAAATCAAGCTTCTACGGCCTCTCGCTTGCGCTTAGCAGCCTCCTTAGCCTACTTCTTTACCGCTCGCACGGCAGCCCTCCTAGCCTTCGCAGCCTCTTTCTTAACCCTCTATAATATTTTAAGCCTCCTATCCTTAGCAAAGATTAGGCCACCCTTTAAAACAACACGCTAATTAGTTCTTTAGCGTTATGTACGCGCTTATACTACTACTTATATTTTATATAGGTCCTTCTCTACTAAAGTATTAAGTGTAGTATTTCTATACGCGCTCTTATAAATATATATTAACCTATTTCTTATTACCCCTTAGCGCATCTTATATATATAGTTATATACGCTACCTATAGCTTAATTTATACTACGCGGCGTATTAAGCGTATATAGAGGACCTTAAATTAGTAGTGCTATTAGGGGGGATATAGATAAATAAATAATAGTAGTTTACTATTATAACTTAGCTAAAATAAGCTTAGGATTATATAGAATAAGGCCAGCCTTCTCTTACGCAAATAAAATAGATAATTACTTAAATGCGGCTATATAAATTCTATAGAGAGCGTAGAGGAATTTAATAATATTGAAATTTGTATAGCCTATGCGTATAGCTATCTTAATAGCCTAGTAATGCTAGTGCTTATACAGCTAGAATAATATAATATTAAGTAGTTGTAGAAAGTAGCTATAATAAGGAGGCAGCGCGAATATATAGATGTTTTACTTTTTATAATAATTAGTAAGCTCTATAGTAAGGTGCGAGCCGTGGCTATCTATTAATAGCAACTAATGCATACCTTATTAGCGCGCAGCGCTCTATTTATTAAAGTACTAGATTTAATTAAATACAAGGTCATTATTTAAATAGCCTACTTTTTAGCTTCCTAGTATATAGTTACCTAGTATACCTATATTATTAAAGTGCTAGTGTATAATTTAGGCGCCCTTAATAATAATAGCTAGTAGCAGTATAATACTATTACTGTTTATTACTTCTATTACTATTACCTAATTGCAGTTAATTTTATTAGCTAAGTAAAGCCTTTTAGTATCTATAACTTGTATTATAACCTACTACTTGCTACCAACTCTAATATAATAGCCCAACTTATTAAAGTTATATTTATTAGTTAGCTAAATAGCAAATTCTTCCTTAATAGCCTTATATAAAGCATACCACTCCTTAATAAGGGTAGGATTACTTATAGCCGCTTAGTTAACTTCTATGTTACGCTCGTACAAATGCCTCTGAACCGAAGCTTGTAGAATGCTGTATTATGAAGATACTAAGCTAAGGAGAAGGAAAAGGGGTCGCCAGGACCGAAGTAAACAAATATGTAGGGGCAGCCGCCAAGGCGCTAGTAATAGGCGAGCCAATCGTGGGTCGGCAGAATATGGCGGAATTTGGCAGGTGGCGTGCCACAGCGCCGTCACATTCTATCCGTATAGGCTTTGTTTAAACCTTAGAGCATATATTGGCATGCCTCTTAATAAAGTTCTTAGTCTAATCGCGCCTAAGAGTGGGTGGCTTAGTGCCCTTAGGTGCGTATATAGCTTTAGGATGCGCTAAGCGGCATTATAGACCTAGTGGAGCAATAAGGCAGTTCTAATACAGTCTATTTAATTAATATAGGCTAGGACGATATTCTCTTAAGTATTGTTAAGCTTCCTATTGCTGCCTTTCCTTTCTATCTTACTTTAGACGACCTTAAGGCGTTAGTACACGTGATTGGGCGGCGCGTTGTGTAGGCGTGCAGCAAGTGCCGCATTCTTAGGTTCCATATTGGCATATGCATCGATAGCTGCCTGCACGCGAACCTCAATAATTTCTGATTCGTAGGCATGTTGTGGTGGATATGATTTGGTGAGGAAACAGGTGACGTGGGGCGGGTATATTCGCCCTCCGGCCTTGGAGCCGAATCCCCTTAAGGATTCGTCTCCGTCTGAATCTACATTATTACCAATTGTGTCCTCAAGCGACTTTCCTCTCACACTCTCTTACTAAGCGGGATTACAGAGATCATCTCTCTCGCTAAGCGGGATTATGGAGATTACCTTTAATCCTTCTAATCTTTCTCGCCAAGCGGGATTACAGAAATCATCTTGATCCTTCTGATCTTTCTCGCCAAGCGGGATCACAGAGATCACATCACCTGACCTGTCTATCACGTGATCCTACCTGCGCTGTCCGTGCTACCGTCGTCCTTTGTCCTTTGGGCTGCACGTCCTTGGCAACTTCCCGCTGTCTCCTCGTTGGTCGTGGCCTCGGTAAGTGTCCCCTCGCCAAAACCCCGGGCAAAACGGCGACTCCACTTGGCCCAACCCCTAAAGCACCTATCCACGCCCGAGCCCTTGGCTCACCGCAATCAACGACACGCGCAATGGCCCAATTGATGACTCTTTCAAACGAACTTCTCTTTCTTGTATTCATTGCCGCCCCCACCATCCAAATGGCAGCGCGGCTCTCGGTCAACCGCAGACTCCGCAACGTCTGGCTCAACAACAATGACCGGATCATTACGGCAATCCTCAAACCTGAGATACCAGCCTACGAAGATGCCGCCGCCCTGGCTATGACTGAAGCGTGCTTTCTCTCGCCTGCCTCGAGCGATTCAGCGCCAGACAACCCGCGCCCACCGCCCTACCTCTGGCTGCCACGCCTCCTGCGCAACGCCGAACTCGCCTCTTGCGCATGTGATATGCAAAACACGTTCATCCAAGGCCTTCCGGAGGGCAACTACCGGCTCGCCCTGACCTTTACCTCATTCTTTACCTCGTACTACATGATCCGGCAACTCGTCCTCGCGTACAATTATCCTCAACTCCAACCTGCGCTGCGCTCGAAGCTCGAAGCAGCATCGACAAACACGCTGCGCACGCATTACGAGCTTTGCTTGTCGATGTGCGAGTTCATGGACGAGGAGGAACAAGCCCGACAGGGACTGCTCAAGGACGAGGAGGACTGGACAGGTGACGATGAGCTGCATGCAACCGTTGTCAAGGAGGACTGGGAGTTTGCATTGGACGTCATGTCGCAGGTGCTGGAGAAGAGAATACATGAGTGAGGACTTGTGTGTAAGGCTGGGTGTGACACGCCCTAAATGTAACAAGCTGATGGAGTTAAAAGCTTCATCCTACTCCGCACTCTCCTGCCCTTTGCGGTTCTTGTCCCCTCTACGGTTTCCACCCCCTCATCGGCTCGCTAAGAGAGCAGCATCCCAACGCGCCCTGGGTGTCTCTGCTAGATCCTGCTAGATCTAGAAAGGGCCAGAGACAAATTTCAGCGACATGTATGGTCCCGGTTCGCGGTGATGAGCTTTCCGGCAGCGGACGAGAAGCGAGAAGGCGAGGAAGGTGTGGAACACAGATATGTCGCAGAGAAGACAGTGCAGAACTAGGGCGATCTGAACTTATCGCAGCTAGCGTCCATCCTCCAGCATCAGAGCAAGACAGGCTTTGGTGGCTTACAGGGAAATGACGAAGACAGGAGTCTGCATTCAACAATCAGAAACGGCATCTTTGCCATTAACCGATACGGCTAGACGACTGTCCGTACGTGACGGTCTCGGCCACTCAATTAATCCTCTCCAACGCAACTGTCTACCTAGCACAGGGACTATGTGGCGGAGCCCGGAGGAACGACAGAAGCGATTAACGACCATCACGAAGCAACCACCAAACCATGAAGGGACTGACGCTGGCACATAGGGGTCTCCGAAGTAAAACTTGAATAAAACAAGCCCACTAGATCCCGTAAAAGCACAAAGACAGTCCGGATATCACAGGCGATGAAGGAAAAATAATAACAAATCGCAGAATGAGTGGGTTTCGGTGCACTTGGAAAATCATGGGGACCCCGTCTGTAAGTACTGCTACAAAGGGAAAGCTGCGCAGTTGGTGTGAGGAGGGTGCTCCAGCTTCTCAGAGGGGTTGAAGCGCCTGAATAGTCTCTGCCCACCGACCTACCTCTCCTTCTCCTGCCCTCCCTCATTGCAATCATGCCACCTCAGTCACACGATCATCTCAGTCGCACACTCGATTCTATCGCATTCTCGCCTCAGTTGTACGGTCCCTCGATCGCTAGCGGATCGTACGGGCAGTTTCAATTGTGCTTGCGGAATCGACGAGTGTAGTCAATAACGTAGTCAGCTCGAAATCAATAGTTAATATCGAAAACTAACTCCACAGAAAGCAATGTTATTAAAGGTTACAATTTATATATAAATATACCATAACCGTACTCCAATACACTTGCTAACTTCGAATCAAGGATAGGTAGCATAGTTAATAACGATGTTATCCGACGATACATCTGTCGCTATCTGCCCCGTGCCCTCCGGTATGACGTGCATATTGAGGCCTTTCTCGGTCGTGAAATCGTGGCAGCCCCATTCGCCGGTATATGCCTGATTTCGAGGTTAGCAAACTCCAAAGTAGCCTTGGCTGTAATGCCTGTTCAGACACAGCAGAGATGGACTGACCAGTTTACCGTCGGGGTTACCGCACGGCGCCACAATCTTGTAAGTAGTCTTAGTCTTCCCCATGATCGATACGATTTTGGCGTTGGAGAAGTCGCCTTTATTATGTGTAGCGCAAAAGGCGAGGGCAGCCATTGGCTCACCGCAACTGGCTCCGGTGCGGTGGCCGATGGCGATGGAGTTGAGTTGACAGCGGGTTAGGGCATCCTGCACTGGGCCGGCGCAAGGGTGGTCAGGGTCAAGGTCGGTGAATCGGGCTTGGTCGGCCCCTGTATTGCCGTTGGGGCGGTAGAGGTAGGGACCGCCGCCCATTGAAGAAGAGATATACGCGGTGTCATCGATTACGAGAGTTGTGGTCACACCCGGCACTTTCTTGGATAGCCCTATGTAGGTCGCAAAGTCGGTTGCTTGGTGTGCCCTTCTCATGTCGTCGTGTGCCACGAACGCCATGTCGACGATTTGTTCGTCAGTCCAACCGCTCAGACCTGAGACTGTGGCGATTGAGCCAAAGATGACTCTCTTAGTGTCACCTCGTGCAACTCCATCATTGATCTGAATACCTATTGGCGATCAGCTGGATGGTCCTTGGAAGCCCTCGCGCGAACTCTACAAGCTCGGCCATCGCTCTTGATCTGACGACTCCCACAAGCAGTTTAAAACATGCCTGCAATCGGGAACGAGGACTCTCAGCGGACTGGTATCGCCTCAACGCGCCTATCTCACCATCGCAGCAGGTTGAAAGATAACATACGGAGTTGGCCAGATGCTATAGCAAATGTTTGGTGAAACAGCAGTGATGCAGAGAAGACAACAAAGACAGTTGAGCAAGAGGTGTAAAACATGATAGCGCAGTCGAATGCAGAGAAGAAAATGAACGAGTGATTTTACAAGGGAGAACAAGCCGGGTGGGCTAGCTAGGAAAACGAGCGACTACAAGAAAGAGGTGTCTTTAGACCTTTGCAACTATGGGCGTCAGTAAGGCTCCATCAGGCTTTAGAGAGGAATAGTTCGCTGGCCATCTAGAATTGCAGGACTCGACCAGGAGGCTGTTTTCAGCCTGATTGAAAAGGCAACAACGCCTTTTGCTAATATTGGGTGCAGAAGAAGCTTTCCGTCGACGCCACAGCTGTTGGCAGTGCATATGGCTCCGATTAGTTTGAGTGCTGCAAGCCAAAATCATTTCGTGTCTTGGCGGTGCGCTCACCCACAATTTACAGCAAATCACAGTGATCGCAGCATAGTCAAGGCAGAAAGGCAACAAGGCTGTAAGGCATAAACGCATTAACGCATTTCGCCTCAACCCAAACTGCAGATCCAGCCTCTTCCCGGACTTCCAAAGGTTCTCTTGGACCAATCAGGGCTTTCTTACCAGATTCTGATATCGTTTTTCCCCGGGCGCTAACCCCCAACCACACGAATTGGCTCTGGAACAGTCAACACCAGCCTTACACAGTAACTACACTCGCGTGCTGCGGCCACTGTGAAACGTCAATTTGCGCTTCGCCACCAGGCTAGCGTTCAGTCCGACTCGGTCACGTCCTGTGCATATACATCTCGCTGCACAGCCCTCGTCGTCTCGGCCTACTTTCCCTCAGTCCTTTCGTTTACTTCTTCACTGACTTGACTTGGTACGACGACTTTTTTGCCTGACGGTCGTTCTGGCTGAGTACTACGTGCTCAGCTCTCACCATTTGACTATATTCCCTTTTCGAATATTTGACCCCTAATAGCTCCTATTCCTTTCAGTCACATCAACAAGTAAACTGAAAGCTTACAATGACTGTCCTTTATAAAATCTTGAGTCTCCTCGGGATCATCGCCAGTGTCACTGCTGCGAGTTCCGATGACCCTTACGATCTTTCTTTCCTTACCAAAGGTGCAGCAATTGGCGACTCGTAAGTCCACAGGCATTTTCTATCGCTGGAGAAGTTACTAATACAGGCATTTAAGATATGCTGCCGGCATAGGCGCGGGCAATCAGTTGAACTCGGGTTGTTCACGATATGACGGCTCCTACGCAAACCTGGTCGCATGGCAATTGGCCGGTGGCTCCAGCACTCTGGACTTCACATACACCGCTTGCAGTGGTGCGGTGATAAGTGGCGTCAATGACCAAGCAAATGCGCTTTCCGCTGGTCAACAATTCATTATCATGTCTGCTGTAGGTGATTCAAGGCTTTAGCGACATGTGCAACTACTGACCTGAATAGGGAGGCAACGACGCTGATCTCGTTGGCATCCTCAACTCTTGTGTGTACAGTTTCTGGGGAGGCCTGTCTCACCCCAACTGTGACAAGAAGCTTGGAGAATCGCAAACCACCATTCAGAGCAGCAAATTCGCTTCCGATCTGGATGCTCTGATCAACAACGCAAGGTCAAAGCTCGCGGCTGATGGCAACATGCAAGTTTGTAATCTTCAAATTAGTGCTATGATTCTGACCGTAGACAGCTATTATGTCGGATACGCGAAGTTCTTTGACACCACCGACAATGGCTGCGACAGCGTTTCGTGGCATGTCTGGTTGAATCTCTTTACTAAGGAGTATCTCACACAATCTCGAAGACAGGCCATGAACAACCTTGTTGACTTAATGAACGGTGCTCTCCGTGATGCCGTCTCGAGGGCTGGTCCTCAGGTGCATTTCACGGACTACGACGACTACGTCGGCTTGACTAATGGTAGGTACTGCCAGCCAGGTCATGACGAGAATGGTGGCCACAGCGCGAACCGGCAGGATTTGTTCTTCTACGAGATGAAAAGCGAGGATACAGCTTGGCTGGCGCATGATGACTGGGCGCATGACGAGTTGAAGCGTCGCGGGAACACGATCAACGACGATGGCGACATCCAACCAGTCAACGACACACTCAACGCCCTGTACGGTGCCTTGATGCAAGAAGCAATCGAGCAGGACCTCGATATAGCAGCTCTCCAAGACGACAATGCGAACAATGACCTCGATGTAGAGGTGTCCGATGAGGAACACGGCCTGCGAGTTCGACGATATGTGCCCACGCCGGAAGACAAACTCGCCCCCTATAAGTCTCACTCTTTTCGCGTTCGTGGCCTCAACGATACACTCAATGCCACCAACCCGGCGAACAACACTAACCTCGGTACCACCATGTTTCTGGCAAACACCATGTCGTTCGGTAACGACTCAAAGGTCCTCGTCAGCAACAGTACTGTTTTTGCAAACAGCTTCTCCGTTGGCACGGTGGTTGCCAACAGCACACACGCCCTCCTGGCGAACGGCAACATTGTAGAGAAGCTCAGCATCAGGAAATTAATCATCTCTGACAAGACGAGCAGAGTTTTTCACCCGACACAGAACGGCCATGCTCTTATTGCTAATATGATTATATACCAGATGACAGCACAGAATGCGCTGTCTCAAGGTGAGCAGAAAGTCCTTTATCTCTTCCCACTTTGGCAGAATGAACACGTGACACGCCTACGTGTACGGCGCCTCAAAGGAATTACGCAAGCTCACGCACCCGCAGGTATCAACTCTTTCCCGCCGGTCAGGTCAGCCAGCACTGGCGAAGGCTGGCCTCAGATTGGAGGCCCTGCATGTAAAACCGGTTCGTCGGACACTTGGGCAAACCGCGACGCCATGATCTCGGCCGTCAATGGCTTTTGTGCAGGTAAGACGGACCACCTTCATCGAATCAGGATAGTCAACGCAGGAGACGCACATGCTCACATTTATGCTTTGCAGATCCTCATAATCTAAAAGGCTCAATCGGTGCGACGACCAGCGGGACCTTCAACCCAAACTCATTCGACTACATGAGCGTCTCCATCAGTTGGGATGAAAACGCCAACATCGGCCAGCACAGTTGCGAGGCCTGGCTCGACGTTGTTACAGATAGCTGCGGCGTCCCGGTTTCCGGAAGAGACAACCTGAAGCACGGCGGCACCATTCCATATCAAAGCCAGGTTGTCAATGCTACCTTGAACATCGAGCCTCTTGTCGTGAGGCGGATTTGGGACGGCGGGCGGGCGGGCAATGAGCAGTGCAATGATATCGGCACTGATAATTATCTGGATCAGCCAACTCTTCAGGGCAACATCGGCGACTTCTGCACCAAGTCTGCGGCGCAGCCGGGCGGTATCGCGAATTCGGCGTCGACGTTCTCGCTGACGTATAACGACGGGACGCCGGACCGTGTTGTACTCACCACTGAATGGCCGCAGGGTCCACGCAACTACCAGATCTTTCAGGATGAGTGTAATTACTACTTGGGGGTGCTGAAGTAAGTCTGCGATTTCTCTTGTACTCCACCGCTCAGAAGCTAACCACTACGTCGTAAACAGCAACGGATGCAGTCTTCCAGGCGGTAACAACGTGATGAATTGGAAGCATGGCGGTAGCATGTCCGACAACAACGACATCAAATACACCATCACCCCGACTCGAAATCGGCCTCCACCCCCTAGCAGTCCCCAAGGAGTATGCAACGCGGATTCGCACTGGTGGGGATATAGTTGGGATGTTTGGGGCGGCGGCTTCGCCAACAGCGATTTCGGGGGGTCCAGCGAGGGTCTTCTAAAGCAGATTAGGGGCTGTGGCGTTGTGACGGGCTGGACGTTTACGTATTACGATACACCGCAGGCTGATGGGATCGAGTGGCATGCCAGTGGAACACTGCCGCTGCTCATCTCTTCGCACTGCTTAGCGAGGGCGGTCGAAAGCGCTGGAGGCTTTCATTCGAATTGTTAGCAATGTGGGGAGAATTATTGCCAAAAGTCAGAAGCTAGACTGGGCATCGCCAACACCACACAGCCAGCACTTTCAGCGTGTTTCGACTCAGATGCTGCGATCGTCTACCGTGGGATGATCAAGTATGCTGGCCACCAGAAGTTCGTAAATGACAGGTGGATGGATGGGTACTTAAGGTTGCTACATCAACACATCAAATTTGAGGCTTCGAGCTCGAAGTGTTTGCCAACTCCGCTGCCTTTTCGTTTGCCAGAGCTACCCATGACGGACGGGTTTCGGGGGCATTTTCAAACCCGGCAGCCGTTATCACGCTACTTCATCAGCACACTTGGGTGGGTGCTGTTTCCAGCAACACGGGATCTCATTTCCGTTACGGACTTGGCACCGTGCGCTGCTTTTCCTTTGCTCGTAGATAGATATTTTCCAACACACAACTTCATCTATCCAACAAGTTCACCATTGCACAGTGCTCTTTGCCTCTTGGTAACATCCTCTGCTTCCTTCGTTACTCAGCTTGTTTCCTTCATTACTCTGCTTACTGGCTCAGTGTTCACCTTCCAGCTAGACTCACTCGGCTCCAAACTATATAGCTACACGCTATCACCTCAATACAACTCATGTCTCCCTCACAGATTCCGACGCACCCCTATGCCAGCTGCCAGAACCTTAAGAAGACATCTATGAACCTTTTAACGGTTTGCGCTTTGAAGACTTTTCCTCCTCTTTTGCGGGTGTTCCGATGACGATGTATCAGCCATTCGAACGCGAGATAGACAAGTATCAAATTTGAAAGATGAGGATAACTACGTGCTACTACCGTGGTGGGTACAAGACGTCAAGATAGAGAACAGAAGGTAGAGGCAAGAACGCCGGATTATATACAGGACGAGACGGGCGCGTGGCGCACGGCAGGAAAGGAGCTGGACGGAACAGGACGGACAGGAAGCGTGCGCGTGGCAACAAGGTGTCAGGAAATTATCGATCAGAAAGGTGTCCGTGAGTGAATACCGTGACATCGATCTAAAATAGAATGGTCTTAAGACGGGGTTACTATATAGACAGTCACGTTCCTAAGACAGTACGTTCCTAAGACGGCCATGTTCTCAAGACTGCCTTAGTCTTAAGACAGCCACAGTCTTTAGACGGTGGCATCTTAAGACGAAGCCGTTCTCTAGACAGTCACGCTCTTAAGATAGACCCATTTTGAGACGCTTATATTCTCAAGACAGACATGCTCGCAAGACGGCGATATCCCTTCGTGTGGCAAGTTTTCTTGTACTTTTCGTATATGCACGCCTCATAAGCCAATCTAGAGGCTCTATACCGTCTAGAGCTTGGTGTTAAAGCCTCTGGTTAATGCGGTTGCTCGGCGGCAGGGGTGCTAGCGCCTTATTAACGTCTTTAACGCTTAAATATTGCGGTAAACAGCAGCGACGTGGCTAAGAAGCTTATATAATATTTGGTGTAGTTAATTAGAGGGCTCCAATATTATTGCCGTCTATTTAGCCCTTAAATTATTAGTAAAATATTGTTCTTATACTACCTAGAAAACGTTATACGTCTTTAGCTCTAAAGCCTCTAAAGGCACCTTATGCCTAAGAGTCCTATTCACAATCCTTTTAAGCAACGTAGTATATATATAATAACTTATTAGCGGTAGTTATACAGCCTCCAGAGGCTTTAGTAGCTACGTAGTAGGTAGTAGTACTAAGTAAGGATATTGCGAAGGCTTAGCTAAGTGTAACGGAACCTTGTAGCAGGAACTACGATGGGCTCGTTATTGGGCTAGGTGTGTAGGAAATGCAAGTACAAAAGTCAACAACGTAATAACAACTGGTGGAGTGGTTGCCCAATAGATTAACTCTAATTGTATTCTGAGAATTACTATAAAGAAGGAACTATCTAGGTAGGGACTAAGGGTCCTTAAATACATAACCGTACTCCTATAAAATCCTTCTTATATATAATATATGTATACTTTACCTACTCTATTACGGATTATATAGATCCTATAGATTATATAGATCACCCCATGTAACCTTAGTTACTATTTCTTATTACATAGTTCTATCGGCTCTATTCTAGACCGTACTTAGATTAACTAACTAGCTTCTTCCAACTCCTTTCCTAGTAGTTATAACATTATACTTAAAGCATTTATAACACCATCTCCCTTCTTTTTATTTTCGTCCTTAAAGATTTAAAATATCTCTAAGTTATTTATTAGAGGTATAATATCCGTCTAATTAATTTAGTTAATATTATTACTTATTATACCTAAAGCAATTTCTTCTTCCTTAACTGCTCGTTGTATTCGCACTATCGCTGTAATATTATCTCTTAGTAAGATTATACTATCTCCGTATTCTCGCTGTTCGAAAGAGGGGTTAGTCTATATTATATTGGTAAACCTATCCTTGTAACAACTATCCTTATACTTAAAGTATACTAAAGTAAATATTTATTTATCCTATAATATTTACTTTATCTCTAATACTAAATATACGCAATCTATTACTCTTAATAGTTGTCTAGTTCCCTAATTAATTTATCTTAGGGTCTTATATTTAATTTACTACTATGCGGCTAGATAATAAACTGTCTATTACTCTTACTAAATTATACCGTTTTTAGGACGCTAAACAGGAGGCTGCCAATGCTTAGTAATAGGCCCTTAAGTCTTGTCTAGCGGCGTCCACTCAACTAATTCGTCTTAAGAAGGTACGTAAAAAGGTATATTTTAAGGAATAGAAACTTATAAAATAGGGTTTATAGGAACTTAGTAATAAAAGAACGGATTCTCTTTTAATAGAGAAGAAAACAGATCTAAGTAGTTTAGTAACTGCTCTTCTTAGGTCCCCCTTAGGTAACTTATTTTTTAGCAATCCTTCTTTATTAATACTACCTAACCTAATTTCTTCTAATACTTCTATACCTTTCCCCTAGCATTCTTTAGGTTCTCTAGTAGCTCCTAGGTAATCTTAGTATAGCCTATCCACTTTATCTTATACTATATTTTATTATTAATATCCTTATAACTAATAATTTTTAAAACTTACTATTTATCTTCTTCCTACCCTCTATACGTGTTTGCTTTATAAATTAGTGGCTTAATATTCCTATATACTAGCTCTAGCATTATAATATACTATATAGGGTAGATCTTTATTTTAGCTAGTAGGTTTAACTTAAATATAACTAGTAAAATCCTTTACGTAATTTTAAAAGGTCCTAGTCTAATATAATCTAACTTCTTACTTAGTTATCAACTCTTAAAATTTTTGTATAGTAGCCATACTTTATCTCCCTCCTTAAGATCTAGTCCCTTAGATCTCTTAGCATTATAGTACCTTTTTATTCTCTCTTATACTTTCTTTACTAATTTTATAAGGTCTATATAAAGATTTATTAACGTCTTTATTCTTTCCTTAGCTATACTACTTATTTTCTTTACTTACTGTAGTAATAATAATATCCTTAGCTTATATCCGTAATTCGCCTTAAATAGTAATATGCCTATTTCTTCTTAAGGTGTAATATTATATGCAAACTATATAACTAGTAATAGCGATACCTAATTATTCTATACGTAATTAATATAATATCTTAAATACTGCTTTAGTGTCTAATTTAGTCTTTCTATTTAACTATCTATCTGCGGATAATATACGGTAGAAGTTACTACTCTAACTCTTTATTCCACTAAGAATACCTCCTAAAATATTACTATAAATCTTAGATCCCTATCTAATATAATTTTACTTAGTGCTCTATATCTTACGAATACTTCTTTAACATAGATTCTAGCGATATCTTCTACTAATATTTCTTCTGTACACGCTATAAAGTATCCCTACTTTATAAGCTTATCTACTATTACTAAAATCGCGTTATAATCTCGTCTGGTAATAGGATCTCTTAACTTTAGTAACTTAATAATAAAGTCCTATAATATAACCTCCTATAGTCTCTTTAGTGTTTTAATAGGTTATAGCCCTCTATATAGCTTATACCTTATTAATTTATTCCTTTAGTAATCTAGATATTCCTTTATAACTTTTCGCGCTAAGCCCTAAATTCCATTAATAATATACTCCTCTTAACGTGTTTGACCACTCCCCAGCCCACACTAGTCCTCGGCCCACTCCAAAAACCACCAAAAATCGGGAAAATTGCATTTTGATATCTTAACAATGGCTTTATAATAAATTCTAAAATTCTATAGCTAACCTTTTATGCCTATTCTAAGACTCTACTCTAACTTTAGAAGGTATTCATTAAGTAGTTCTAGAGGAATAGCAATTTAGCTCAAAATTGGGGGCCAAAACTCAATATCTTAATAATGGCTAGGCTTATTATTCTAGAACTTTAATAGGAGTCTTAGAATAGATATAAAAGGCTAGCTATGGAATTTTAGAATTTATTATAAAGCCGTTGTTGAGATATTAAAATGCAATTTTCCCGATTTTTGGTGGTTTTTGGAGCGGGCCGAGGACTGGTGTGGGCCGGGGAGTGGTCAAACACGTTAGAGTCTTAACACTAAGCCCATAGCTCTATTATATCCTTAAGTTAATCCTTTATAAAAGTCTTCTATAAATTACTCTGCTATGCTCTTTAGGATATACATTACTTCTTAATTTTTATATATATCTATCTGTAGATCTTTTAGTTATACTTTTAGAATCCTTTATACCTAAAAGCTTTCTAGCGTCTTATAAACTTTATTTAACTCCTCTTAAGTTACTATAATTTTTAGATAATTATATTTAATTAATCTGTCTATATCTTTTCGCAGTAAAGCCCCTAATGGCTTTTCGTTATTTTATAGTTTAGCTTTTTAACTTAGAGCGTCTGCCCGCGTATTATCTATACCCTTAATATACTAAATCTTAAAATAGTATTCTATAAGCATCTCCGCCTATCTAACCTATTTTTAGTTAAGTTCCTTTATTATTAGGAATCCTATTAGGTTCTTATAATCCGTCTTAACTATAAATAATTTCTTTATACCTTATAAGAATACTCTCTATTTCTTTAGTACTATAACTATACCTAACAGCTCCTTATTATAAATGTTATAGTTTAACTCTAGTAGTATTATCTTCTAACTATAGTATACCACTAGGTGCTATCTATTTTAATATTTCTATATAAAGTACGCCCCTAGTATATAGTCTAATACATCTATCTCTATAACCGTCTCTAGTCCTAATTAATAGATCTTAAGAACTAGCTCCTAGGTAAATAACTCCTTAATTATCTTAAAGAGTTCTTACTATTCCTCTCCCCATACCTATAGTTCTTCTTTCTTTATTAATTATATAAGTGGCTTAATATCTTTTAACTACTGCGCTATAAACCTTCTATAGTAATTACAAAAACCTAAAAACAATCTTAACTATATAACGTTCTCTAGTTCTTACTAATTTACTATAGCCTTAATCTTCTTTAAATCTATACTAAGTTAGCCTAGTTTAATAATAAATCTAACGAAATCTGTCTTCCTAGTAAAGAACTTACATTTTTTAATTACTACTAGCATCTATTCTTCCTATAGTCTCCTTAAGACCTATTTAATGTATTCCCTATATTCTTCCTTAGTCATTAAGTAGATAATAATAATATTAAGATATACTATAATAAATTTATCTAAGTGCTTCCCTAATATATTATTAATACGCTTCTAAAACGTCGCTAGTGCGTTTATAAGCCTAAATTATATAACTAATGGTTTATATAGTCCTTCCTTTAACCTAAAGGCTGCCTTTTATTCGTTGCCTTCCTTAATTCTAATTTAATGGTATACCCATCTTAGATCTATCTTCGTAAAGATTTACGCATTGCCTATTCTATCTTAGATTTCGCTAATTAAGGGTAAAGGATACCTATCCTTCCTAGTAATACTGTTTAACTATCTATAGTTAATACACAGCCTTAGCTTGCTATTTTTCTTTAATATAAACAGTACTGGATAACCTACTAATAACTGCGATGGTCTAATATATCCCTTTTATAAATTTTTCTAGATAAACTCTTTTAATGCTCTACCTTCTTTCTTAGTAAGCTTATAAATTAGAAAAAACCTTAGACTTATTCCTAGTTCTAATTCTATTGTATAGTTCTATACTATATATTTTAACAGCTTTTTACTTTTTAGTAACTATAGTTTTTTACCATACTTATGGTATCTCTTTAGTATATAACTTAGTCCTTTTTCTGTTTTTTTATAGGTCGCCCCTACTTAGTACTATACTAACTTGGCTTATTATTACAACTTATAGCATTAAGTATCTCTAATATTAACCTAACCCGTAATCTAATCGATCTTTAGATTATATTCTTATAACTAAGGCATTCCTAGTACTGCCTTATTATTCCCTAATAGTAATATATCGAAAGATATCTCAATTTATCTCCCTTTAATAGTTAACTAAATAGGTCCTATTTTAAGATTAATAATCCCTCCTCTATAGGCTATTAGATCTCCTAAAATTGTTACTAATAGGTAAGGTTCCTCTTTTTGTCTATAAGGTAATCCTATCCTTTTAACTACTATTAGCGAGATATAGTTCCTTATTGCTCCACTATCTATTAATACCTCAAACTATTAATCTTGCTACTTAACTCGTAAATTTAGGTGTTATCCTTAAATTCCTTTAAGGGTCTAAGGCTTTACTACTAGCTTCCTCTAGTCCTATAGGCCTCTACTTTTCCTAACTATTAGCTGCTTAATCCTATTTATACTTAGTCCAACTTAGGCTAAAACTTAGTTCGCTTTTTATCTTTAATATACCATAGATATATATTCTCTAGGCATTCCCACTACTATTATCTATTTAGGCATTCTTCTATAAGGAATCTTTTTAGCTAAAGTATTAAGTCTCCTAACTCCTAAACTTCTACTAGATACCAACTATATATATACTTAGCATTTTTATATTTTTACTCTTCTACTAACCAATATATTCTTATAGGATATTTCCAATACTTATTCTTTAGTGCTCTGTATATATTACACGTATTATCCACGTATATAATCTATATCAATATATAATATACTAGGTGTCTTAGGTTAACTCTTAGCTTATCTTTATCCTTAAGTTTAAACCTTTCTCTTATTAATCTAAACGTTGTGACTTTATTCGCAGGTACTAAGATGCGTTATTTACTTCTCTAGTCCTCTAAATACTCCTTTAGATCCTTTAATATTATAATTAAGACTCCTTTAATATAACTTATAGCCTTTTCCGTAATTAGGTGGTTTTAGATAACTTTCTTATCTAACTATATATAGAAATCTTCCTACTTATTATTACGCCTTTATCTATACCACTTTTAGTATAGCTGCTAGAGTATATACGGCTCGTCTATAAGGAAGTATCTTCTTATTACTATATTATAATAGCCCTTTATATATTATTCCTTAAACCTAGTTAAAATCCCTAGATCCTCTTTTTATTCCAGTTTAGTAAGCCACTTAGCTCTTAGTATACCTGCCCTAGGCCTATTAGTAATTCTTTATACTAATACTCTATCCCTTATACGTTCTAATATGCTAAATCTCTTATCTAGTTTTTGTTCTTACTATATAATAATTCTTTGTCTAAACTCGCCTATAGTTTCTTTTGGTTTGCGTCTTACGCTTAAATCCTTAAAGTCGTCTTACTTCTTAATCTTAGTATTAACTTTTTGGTCTTTAGGCTAAATACTATATTCCCCTAGTAAGTCTTCTAGGTCTATATATCTATCTCCTAGTCTAGTTGCTATTTATATTATAGATTCTCTAATCTTTTTAATAGTCTTTATTTATGTCTCGGAATCTTAGTTTTATAGAATTCTTAATCCTAAGCTTGCTTCTAACTTAAGCTTTGCTTCTACCTTAGTCTAACTAGGCTTACTTAGTGTTCTTATCTCGTCTTAAGAGTCTTAAATCTTACTTATCTCGTCTTAAGAGTCTTATGCCTGTAGGAATCTCTGTCCCAAGCTTATTCGTATATCTTTAAACTAAGCTACTACCCTACTTTATTAGTTCTCGTCTGTTATAGGTCCTTAGGTATACCTTATCTCATCTTAAGAATCTTAGTTGTTACGGCACTGGTAGAACTTGGCAGAACTACGCACCAGCAAGTTGCCACAGATTGCCGCATATTGCGGTTATGTGACGCGAAGATCATATATAGCTTCGAGCGGCGCTCCCCTTCTTCTCCTTTCCTTTCTTTAGCTTTAGATTCTCGTTTATAGACAATCCAATCGTATAGGCTTGCGCGACCCTTTTGCCGTGCTTATGTCTCGATTGACTGAGTCGCTAATATTATCTAAAGCTCACTCTACTCTTTTTTCCTAAGAAGGAACTTAAATATATCTACGAGAATATAGAATAGGACCCTAAGGATATTACTAGGACCATAAGGATAGGACCTAAAAGAAAAGAATAGAACCTTAAGGAAAGGACCTATAAGACACGCACAGACTAGAACCCCTAAAGAAATTACCTAGAATTACCTAATACCCCTACTACTATACCACGAACCATAGTAGTAGGTAAAGCAGCTGTAGGACCCTTAAATACTTTAGACGAAGAAATAATTAACGTTTTAACCCCCTAGGCGGAGCTTGCGGCTGCCAATGCCGAAATTAAACAATTGCGAGAGCTGCTTAAAGCTAGAGATACCCCTATATCTAATAATAAGTCATTATTAGACAACTAAAGACTTACTATAGTCCTTTAGGCCCTATCCCAGCGCCTTAGTGGATCCACTGAAGCCTATATAGTACTAAAGCGGTCAGTAAAGGTCGCGGACCCCCCACTACTTATAGACGGAACCGACCCTATATTTAATAATTAGAAGCTTTAATTACGGGATAAGCTTAAAGTTAATGTAGACTACTTCCCTAACGCCTGAGCCAGAATGGCCTATGTCTTCGGCCGTACTGGCGGAGATACCTAGATATATTTACGCCTGTAATACACAGAAGACTTAGTAGACCCCTTTATTTTTAAAGAAGAAATAATTAAACACTTATCTTCTATTTATAAAGACCCTTTTAAAGTATAGAACGCCCGCCTTAGCTATAAAAGCCTAAATATAAAAATAACGGAGACCTTTTTGGCCTTCCAAACCCGCTTTTTATACCTGGCCGGATAGGCCTAGATCCCCTAGGAAGACCTACTACTAAACCTCTTTAATAAGCTTACCCTAGACCTACAGTGGGCCGTATTACCAGCTTATACTACGGCATAGATATTAAAGGAACTTACGGACTATTGCCTAGCTATTAACTAAGGCCTCTATTAAATTAAGGTACGCGCTAACTGGCTAAAAACTAGAAACCTTATAAACTAGGCCGCAAGTACTATAAGTACGGCCCGTAGTGCCCTAGCATAATCGGCAACTCCTATAGCTAACCCGGCAGCTAGCCGTATAGCTACCCCTACTGCGGGCCTAGTATACACCCGGCCTATATATAGCGACCCCCATATATAGGCCCTTAGCGATTAAGGAGCTTGCTTCTTGTGCGGTTAAATAGGCCACCCTATAAGGAACTACTTAATAAAGGTAAGGATAAACGAGGTCCTGTTAATTTAGAAGGATAGTATAGAGCCGGAAAAAGAGGAACCCTAGAGGAAGACTTCTCTTTAGGGTTAAAAGGGATTAATATATTACATATTAATTTAGGTCGGCTAGTTAGCAGAAGAAGCTATACTATCCCTTATACTTTATTTCGCAATAGATATTAAGTTTTAACCTCTGCTTTAGCTGACTTAGGAGTAAATGCCTTTACCTTAATTAATATAAAGTGCGCTGTAAAACTAGCTGATTTTTTAAATGTACCCTTTAAAGAACTGCCTAAACTAATCCCTATTTACGGTTATAACGGACGGATAGAGCCACCTATTATAACTATCTTGCGGATCTACCTCCGCGTTAATAGATAAAGGTAATATAACGTCCCCTTTCTCATTACGGACTTAGAAAGCCACGATATAATCTTAGAAAGAAAATAGCTAGCCTATTTAGGCTTGCAGCTCGAAATATAGAGTAGACGGCTTATCTAGCCTAAAACTCTACCCCTAACCCCTTCCTTTATAAAAGAAATCAGCATTATAATAGAAAACCTTATACGGCCCTAAATTAATACTATTTACTAGGCTGATGCTATGCGCAGAGACCAGGCCTTTAAGAAGAACGTATAGCTTAACCCGTAACGGATCCGTATACTATACCGCCCTCAGACTACCTATATTACGCCACCCGCACTAAAGACCTAGAAAGTCGGTAGTGACCTAGCTAAGTTCCCTATAGAGAACCCTACAAAGCCATAAAAGAAAGCTAGGGATATTAGACGCTATACTAAACTAATAGATAGGAAGGATAACTTATGGAAAATGGAACGTAAGCTAAGGAAGACTATAAACCCTATACCGCAAACTACGGCCTAATAGACGCTAAAGAAACCTATAGACCTCCTACTAGTTAATATCTACTATATTGGCGCTATAGGATTCTACCAGAACCTGGTTTAACCTAATACTATTACCTTTATAACTAGCCTATACGAAATTAACTAAATAATTAAGAAAAAGGAAAGCGAGCTTAGTAAATAGGAAGGTAGGCTTATAGATGAAGAACTAGTGGAGTAAAAACTGCCTAATTAACACCGGAAATTTAAGGACGTATTCTCTAAAGCAGCGTCTAATATGCTTCCACCCTACTAACTATATAACTATAAGATTGAGATCGAGCAAGATAAGGGAAGCACCCTTAGCTTTAGCCCTCTCTACCTATAGTCTATTGCCGAATTATAGGCTATAAAGCAGTACCTTATTAACAACCTAAATAAGGGCTTTATTAAGCCTAGCCAAGCCCCTTTTAACTTACCTATTCTCTTTATTAAAAAGCTAAATGGAGGACTGCGCTTTTGCATTAACTACCGTAAGCTAAATAATATAACCCGTAAGGACTGCTACCCGCTGCTTTTACTTAATAAGACTCTTACCTAAATAAGTAGAGCTAAGGTTTTTATAAAGCTTAATATCCGCTAGGCCTTTTACTAAATTAGGATAGACCCTAGGTCTAAGGATCTTACTATATTCTAAACCTATTACGGGACGTATAAATATAAGGTACTTCCTTTTAGACTAACCAACGGACTAGCTACGTACTAGCGGTATATAAATAATATACTCTTTAACTACCTTAATAACTTCTATACGGCCTATCTAGATAATATTATAATCTACTTAGAGAATGAACTAGAATATAAGGAGCACGTCTATAAAGTCCTATAATGGCTCCGCGAAGCTGGCCTCTAGGCCAATATTAAGAAGTTGGAATTTAGTATTAAGCGTATAAAGTACCTAGGTTTTATTATTAGCACAGACAGAATTAAGGCCGACCCAGAGAAAACGACTGTAATTAACTAGTAGACGCCCCTACGGACCGTAAAGGGGGTGTAATCGTTTTTAGGTTTCTATAACTTCTACTAACACTTTATTAAGAACTACAGCAGAATTACCCGGCCTTTTAACCGCCTTACTAGGAAAGACTAGCCCTTTTACTTTAACGCTATATATATGCAGGCCTTTAATAAGCTTAAAAAACGGCTAGTGTCGGCCCCCCTACTTGCCCACTTTAACCTAGAACGGCCCTTAATGCTAGAAACTAATGCCTTAGACGGCGCAATAGCTAGTGTTTTTTCCTAGAAGTAACTGGACGGAGAATGGCACCCTATTGCATACTATTTAAAGACTATAATAGATGCTAAACTAAACTACTACATCTATAATAAAGAAATACTAGCTATTATCTCTAGCTTTTAGCACTGGCGTATATAGCTAGAGGGGACCCCTAAACCTATTAAAGTAGTGTCAGATTACAAGGCCCTAGAATACTTTATAACAATTAAGGCCCTTATGGCCCGGTAGGCACGCTAGGCGGATATCCTATCTTAGTTTAACTTCTTAATTATATATAAACCAGGCGCTACAAATCGTGTAGATGCTCTTACTAGGCGTGAATAAGACCTAGGTGACTATACGGCTATAAAGATCTTATTATAGACCTAGACGCTACTACGACTAGAGTACCTTAACCCCCGGATATAGGCAGAACTAAGTATAGACTCCTTAGGCGCTGAGATGTATCCTATTAACCCTTTAGGACTTAACTTAATTAACAAATTGCTGCAGATAAACCGTACGGCCCCTTCTTTACAGGAGTACCGTAAAAAGGCAAAGAACGTTACTAGCCTATGGTCCCTTAAAAATGGATTACTTAAGCATTAAGAACGGCTGGTAGTGGTAGAGGAATAGAACTTATAGACTTGGCTTATTGCTAAAGTATATACCCAGGTCTCTACGGCCCACCCTAGAAAGAATAAGACCTGTAGGATTATTGGCGACCGCTACTACTGGCCCGGAATGGTTATAGATATCGACCGCTATGTACGGAACTATAATGACTGCTGTAGGTCTATAATCCTACAAGATAAGACCCTAGGATTATTAAAACCCCTCCTAATACCCGACCGCCCCTAGTAATATATCTCTATAGACTTTTATAAGCTACCTCTAGACCGTAACGGATATAATATGGTTATAATCCTAGTTAACCGCTTTAGTAAGCGCCCGTTTTTAATTCCCTGTTATAAGAATATTAATGCTAAAGAGGCAGCCTAACTGTATATCTACTATGTCTACCGAATTTACGGACTACTAGACACTATTATATCCGACCGCGGGCCGTAGTTTATATTAGCCTTTTAGAATAAGTTTACCTGGATCCTAGGTATTAAGCTAAAGCTTTCTATAGTATATTACCCCCAGACAGACGGTTAAACGGAGATTATAAATTAATACTTGGACTAGAGACTCTGGCCTTTTATTAACTACTTCTAAGATAACTGGGCCGAACTGTTGCCTTTAATGGACTACGCCCAAGCGACTTTACCCCACGACTCTACCGGATTTGCCCCTATTTAACTAGAAATGGGTTACCTACCCCGTATAAGCTTTAACTAGGAAAGACTAGAAGGGCCCTAGACTATACGCGAAAAACTATCTTATAAGGAAGCCTAGCAGTACGCTAAGCGCTTAGAAGAAGCCTAGAAAGTAG